>Ga0209755_10000151_pt1 | contig 133700 bp, 133 predicted proteins | sample TergutCo191P1_FD_187301 | JGI IMG/M metagenome (GOLD analysis project Ga0209755, IMG submission 187301) | Cornitermes sp. P1 segment gut microbial communities from Petit-Saut dam, French Guiana - Co191P1 (SPAdes) (version 2) | ecosystem: Host-associated > Arthropoda: Insects > Digestive... | reverse complement strand
ATTATAATAGATTTAGAAAACACTCTTCAAATAACTACTTGACACCGGAGGAAAAAGATTCTATATTTGTGAGTAACAATTCATCTGTCGCTTAACTTAATCTACATTTTTTCCGGGACAGTTCAATAGAACATGAAGAACAACTTATATACATAAGATAACCTTCTCCACTGTTATGGTTGCGAAGCTCTTGGCTGTCGGAAAAACCATAATAAAAAGAACAAGAAGAAAGCCACAGACCAATCCACCAATGCAATTTTGGATATGGCTTGCCTTCTTCATAATTTCGAGTAAGGCACTTGGTTTCCCGATAAAATATCCTGTCTATACGCCGATATTTTTTAATAGTATCAACTGATATTGTTCGTTCGTTGTATTCGTCTATTATTTTTTCCAATAAAGAAGTGTCCTTTGGGTAATTAGATAGCACAAAGCTTTCCCGTTTGCCTGATATGAAATGCTCCTTTGTATTTGTATTATAGCTTTCAAGCCATTTTTCCTCTATCTTGAAAAATTCAGTAGGTTTATTCTTGTTATATATTTCGCAGCTGGCAAAAAGCAACGGCAATGCAAATAGAATGGCTATGTAACGGGGCATTAGGGTTAATATAGCAATTTATGCCACAGTCGTTTTTGCATGATATGCGCTTTCTATTCCGGCGTGATGGATTTAACGGGAGCTACAATTTCGAGATTTTTTACAATGCCTTCGGAACCTAAATCTCCGAACAAACTTTGATGGGCATTTTTAGGATCTATATAAATGCCGCCTATAACTTTGCCATTGCCGTCAAATGTTCCTATAAAAGGATTAGCTTCGGTTCCTATCGGTATCCATTTATTTTGGGGAGGATTGCTTTCCCAGTTTTGCCAATTTGCGGTGTCATTAAGCATAATGTTTTCCGTAAGCACAACGGTTTTGCCTTTAAAATTGTGCCCTTGATTCACCAACTCCGCAAGCCTAGCCAATTCTTCTGCTACTCTTATTGTACATTTGATATCATAGAAATACCAATGAATATTTGTTGTGCCGTTCCAAATTCTTTCCCATTTTATCTTTGCATTCATATCTTTTATTATTTTTTCAAATTTATGCCAATCAGATTCTACCAAATCCGACTTTGTTTTTTCTATATCCGCAGATAAAATTTTGTATCTCCTTACTTCATATTTTTCTTTTCCGGAATCATAATAATACATTTTTCTTCCTGAATCAAAAATCCCCCATTCAACAAATCCGTTTTTATATAAAGTTCTTATAAGACTTAGCCATTCTTCTATATTTATTCTTGCTATTAATGTCAATCCATCGTTTCCGTGATAACCAGAGAAGTACTCTGCATACGCGCCTGTTGTAGTTTTGCTTATTGAAATGTTGAAACGTTTAACTTGTGTTCGCCTACCACGGTTACAGTCTCCGGTATAGTAGCATCGGTCTAGTTCTACATGGTTAAACTCTATGGTTGTTGCCAAAAGCTCAAATTCGGTTATAGGTTCCCCAAACTTCTTTTCATACCAGGTTTTTATAGTTTTGTCATCGCAAGAAAATCCGCAGTCAAGCGTTGCAGGTTCTTTATTGCAACCTAGCAGCAACGGCAATGCAAACAGAATGGCTATGTAGCGGGGCATTTGGGTTAATATAGTTAAAACCCACGCAAATACGGATGGCCGTTGTTAATTGTGCTATCAAGGCCCCAAACATTCTCAAAATCCCAGCCTTTGAAAGCACCCTCCATGCCTATGTAATAACTGCCTATTATAGCGCCCGCATTGTCTCCAATCAGCCCGCTAGCCCGCCCAAAACTGCCTTTACTTTCCACTGTGCCAGCGGAATAACTATCACTTATAGTGCCCTTGTTAACTCCAACTAACCCGCCAACATATTGATCTGATGTTCCCCAATGGGGCATCCCAGTTACTGTGCTGACTGAATAGCTATTGCTTATATCACCATTGTTAATTCCAATTAATCCGCCAACGTTATACATTCCGGAAACCGTGCTGACTGAGTAGCAGTTGCTTATATTGCCATTGTTTACCCCTACAAGGGCGCCGGTTCCCTTGCCTCCTTTAATGTAAGAAGCGACAAGCCCGAGATTTTTTATAGTTCCTTCGGAGTTTAAAGAATTGAAAAAGCCTTGCCAGCCGCGCCTGTCACCCTCATAATTTCTGTACACACCGCTAATAACTTTTCCGTTGCCGTCAAATGTTCCGCTGAACTTATTGTTGGTGTAAACGCTTCCTATCATCAGCCATTTGTTGGCGGGTGGCACGGAGTCCCAATTTTTCCAGTCCGCTGTGTCGTTGAGCATAATGTCATTTTCCAGCTTGACTATTTTGCCTTTGAAATCATTTCCTTCATTCACCATCTTGGCAAACTCAATAAGTTGCTGCGGTGTGCTTATGCTTAAATCTTTACTGCCTCGAGGAGCAATTTTTTCTCTATTGTTTTCCCGCAAATACGGATATCCGTTGTTGATTGCGCTATCAATGCCCCAGGTTGCCTCAAAATCCCAGTCGGTGAAGTTCGATGTTTGCACATCGTAACTATGATCAACTGCTACTCTGCCTGTAACCTTGCTGGTAAAATAACTATGTGTTATAGAACTTCCTTTAGATCCAACAAGTCCGCCAACAGAGGAATCTCCGCTTACTATGCTTGTGGAATAGCTGTTGACTGTTGCGCGGCTCGCTCCGGCAAGTCCGCCAACAAGAGAGTCTCCCTTTACAATGCCTGTTGAGTAACTGTTGATTATGCGGTCACATATTCCCGCAAGGCCGCCAACAAATTCGGTTCCAATTACCGTGCCGCTGAAATAGCTGTTGCTTATGGTACTTTCACGGCAATTTCCAACAAGGCCGCCGGTGTAATTGCTGCCTCCTTTAATATAAGAAGCTGTGACTGCAACATTAATTAGATGCATTTCGCTGTCGCTTGCTGCCCCGAACAAACCTATATAATTCTTAGGAGAATTAATATAAATTCCACTGATGGTATATCCGTTGCCGTCAAATGTTCCTCTGAACTGGTTAAACTCATCCTGATGCAATTTTAATGGCCGTCTAATAAAGTCAGGTATAGGGTAGAGAATAAGCGCTATCGGCAGATCAAGTAATAAACCGGGAGTAGGAGGGTGGCAACAGCTACCAAAACCGTTGACTATTCCACCATTGAACCCTCCTATGGGTTTCCATTCATTTTTTGGTGGCTTGCGTTCCCAGTTTTTCCAGTTCGTTGTGTCGTTAAGCATAATGTCTGCGCCCAGCTTGATTGTTCGGTAAGAAAAACTGTTACCTCTGCTAACTAATTTGAAAAGCCCGGCAAGCTGTTCCGGCGTGGTTATTATAAATTCTTTTTCTTCTTCGTTGTACCAAGATATATCTGCCGAGCCGTTCCAAACAACAGGTTTAGGATTGCTGCCTTGGTTTGTTGTCTGAGTATTGCCGCAACTTATTGCCAGAATCCCGATTTGCAGGATTAGCAATATTTTCAGAATAACTACGCAGCGTGGCATGGGGTTAATTTAGAAAAAATCTATATTTACCCAATGAAAAGGTTTTTCTCCATTAGCCAAATAACCGAAAAGGCAAAAATATCGGTTAAGCGATTCCCTATAAGCATTTTGCTTATATTGAGTTTTACAGCCCTGCTTTTGGCAAAATTCAAAGATTCCGAAGACGCCATGCAAACATATTACTTCCTCTCGGTTGGCATATTCATTAGCATAGCAGCAATACTGTGGCTTGAAGATTTTGTTGATTATTTAAAGCAACAGCTTACGACCGCAGGCGTAATATTGCTGTGGGCGGCGTATTGTTTTTTCTTAGTACCAAACGATTTTTCAGCACCCTATGGTGAAATAGTACAGATTTCTGTTATTTCAATGGTTGCGTTTTTAACATTGTTTTTTATCGCTTTTTTGAAAAAAGGCAAAGACAATGCTTTTTGGAATTTCACTATTAATATTTGTAATGTATTATGTTTGGCATTTATTTTCAGTTGGGTTCTTTTTGTCGGGTTTAGCATAGCTATATTTGCAATTACGGAGTTGTTTAATATAGAGACTGAAAACTATTATTATTATTTGGCTGTAGTCTGTTTTGCTTTATTCGCTCTGCTTTACTTTTTGGCAAATATACCGGACAAAGCAGCAAAACATTGCGAAGAAGTTAACTTGACAAAAGGTTTGAAAATATTTGCATTGTATATCCTAACGCCGATAGCCGCTGTTTATGCGGTTATTTTATATGTTTATCTGTTCAAAATTATTTTTGCTTGGGAATTGCCTCGCGGCTCGGTCTCATATTTGGTATCTGCCCTTGCCTGCACAGGGTTTGTGATTATAACACTGCTTTACCCGGCTCGCTTCAAATTTCTCCGCTATTTCGGTTTGATAATGCTGCCGCTCTTGACTCTGATGACAATCGGAATCATTCGCCGTTTAAGCGATTACGGCATTTCCATTAGCCGTTGCTATGTTCTTTTGCTGAATATATGGCTTTATGCTGCTTTCATTTATATTTTCATTACAAAAGCACAGCGCATAAAATTAATTCCGGTTTCATTTGCGCTAATTGCTCTGTTGTTTTCAATAGGTCCTTGGAGCATCTCAAATGTTACAAAACATATTTTGCTTGCGGAAATTCCGCAGTTAACCGATACAAAAAAAATCAACGACAAGGTTAGATATTTGCGCAGTGCCTATGGGAAAGAGACTGTTGCCGGTTTAGATGTTCCCGAAGATATATATTCTTTCTCAGAGTCTAAAAGGGACAAGGGTGAGTTTTTTTCTGAAAGCAAGCAACGGGACAATGAAATTAGGAATATAGACAGCTTTAATACTTTTATTGAATTAAAGTATTTTTCTCCTATAGATTATTCTTATAAAGCCAATGAATCTACAAAAGATGTCGAATATTCTTTTGGAAAAAATCTTTTGACAATAAAAATCCCCAAGCATGGCAAAAGTTTTTCCGTTTCATTAACTGAACTAAAAGATAAAATGTTTATTCGAGGCAATGATTTTATGATTTTAGGCGACGATTTTGTCGGGCGGTACTACAAAAAAGAAGACAGCGTTTCTGTGCACTCGTTTTTCGGGCATTTGTTTTATAACAGGTAATTGTCTGAACTATGATTCTCCTCACCGTTGCAACTTATGCTTCTGTATGGAGCGGCAATATATGAAATTCTCATTATTCAGCTATGTCCCAAACATCTGGCCATTCAAAATCTACAATAGGAAAAGTATTGTACAAACTGTCAATATATAGATCGTCTCCATAAGGTTCACCGCCATAGCTGTAATATGTTCTCCAACGTGCAATATGATTGGCTTTATCCACATAATTAAATAAAAAATTAGTATCGTCTTTAAAATTAAACCTATACGAGCTATCGTTTAATTTTACAACATTGTTCAATTTAAAAAATACTCCTGCTGGATTATCTGAATAAGTTATCCATGTTAAACTATCGCCTCCAGCTCTAAAGATTTCAGGGCTTTTTGTTTTGCCATCATCCCACAGGCTTGGATAATTATACACCACATAGCTATCTCCAACTTTGCTTAACTTCATCCATGTTGCTTCGTAAGGCGCTTTTGCAACATCAGTGGATTCAGCGAAGCTGCATAGCAAAATAATAATTAACAAAACCAATAAAACTTTCATAAGTGTCAATATAGAAATTTTCTAAATTTCACCTAATACCAACCCCACTCCTAATCCTCCTCCTCACTTCACGGAAAGCGTCATTTTGTTTACGTTTTTCTATATAGCTGCGGTGGGTAAACCAAGTTTCTTTATAGTATTCATGATAGCCATAATATTTTTCTGTAGTATCTTTTGGAGCAAATGATAGAAAATGCTCTAAAACAAAACTTCGTAAGTTGTTATAATCTTCCGGCGGATTGAGGATTACAAAAAAGTCTTTTGAACGCTGGTCTGCGAACTCAACTATCTCCGTTTTTCTCATATTTATATTCAAGTAAATAAAGCAGAGCAAGGCAAGGAAGCAGAGCACAGAAAACACTTCATCTTTATCCATTTTGCCAGTCTCTTTCATTTAACAATCCCCTCCTCCTTTTTTTGTGCAAGCAGTTTTGCTTCTACGCTTTCAGAGCAGCTTAACAGCAGCGGCAATGCAAACAGAATAGCTATGTAGCGTGGCATGTGGGTTAATATAGCAATTTATGCTACAGCCGTTCTATGATGAGCGTGACGGCAAAATTTATCAAAATGAATATAAAACTGAAACTGTGGTACTGCCATTTTCAATAGGATTGAACTTCCAGTTAGCTACGTTGCTCTTAATTGCTTCATCAAATTCGGCATATTCTGTTGTGTTGACAATTATGTCAACATTAGTTACCTCACCACTCTTGGCAATTTCAAATTTGAAGATTAAAATAATACTACCATTAAAATCAAGATTTAGCTTTGAACCTCTATGCCGTATGCTGCCACTTAGTCCTTGTTTCCGAGTGGTTATAGTCGGAAAAATATCTTTGAACGACCGTGTCCCGTTTATAAGAAACGAGCTTCTTCCGAATGAATGCGTCCGAAGATGCGCTGTGAATTTAATAAAAATTATTGCTGTGGTATTGCCGTTTTTAGCATTCCATTTCCAAGTGGCTATCCTATTCTTAATTGCTTCATCAAATTCTGCATTCCCTGTTGAGCTATGTAACACATCAACTTCGGTTATTTCGCCATTTTTAGCGATTGTGAATTTGAGCAAAACATTGCCGTCAAAATCCGGTCCTTTTGCCAAATGCTTGTAATAAATGCTTCTTAAACCTAGCATACCGTTATCTGCAACAGCCTTAATTTCTTCTTTTGAGTGAGAGCCTGTTGCCTTTTGTATTTCAAATACAGTTTCAGGAAATCTAGCTTTTATAGATTTTTCCACTGGCCATGATTTTCCATAAGAGCCTCCCATGGAACCGCTCATTAATTCGGCAAGCCGCTCCACGTCTTCTTTCGATAGATCTTCCTTAGGGAAGCACAGCGACCACAGAATAAGCAAAAATAACAGTATTTTCATAATTCTATCTCTCTGAGTTTACTCCTAAAGAGTTTATTGGAAAAGTATCTTGGCATTATGGTTAATATAGCAATTTATGCTACAGCCGCCACTCTAGGATGAGCGTAACGGGAATTTTCTATATTTAGGCTAATCATCCAGTGCACTGGCAGATTAGCCTAAGGAGATTTTATGCTTAAAAGAACATTACAGCCTTTTGTAAAGGAAACCTCGCAAAGTTTTCCGGTATTGCTCCTATGCGGAATGCGGCAAGTGGGCAAGTCAACTTTGCTTAAAAGAATGAAGGAAAAAGGAAGAAGGTATGTATCGCTGGACAATGTACAAACGAGAAACTTCGCAAAAACAGATCCGAAACTGTTCTTGCAAACATACCCGCCGCCTGTGATTATAGACGAAGCGCAATATGCCCCGGAACTTTTTACGGAAATAAAGATATATGTGGATGAGCATCCAAAGGAGAGAGGCGCATTTTGGCTTTCTGGTTCGCAGCAATTCAGATTGATGAAAGGGGTTAGGGAAACTTTGGCCGGGCGCATTGCCATAATAGACTTGATGGGATTTTCCAGAAAAGAGATTATGCGAAAGCCTAACAAAAGCATACCATTTTTGCCTTCTTTTGATATGCTCAAGCAAAACAAATCGCAAACCTCTTTTACCGCAAGTCAGGTATTCGATTTTATTTTAAGAGGCTCCTTCCCTGCGCTTTATGCCTTCCCAAAAACAAGAACGGAAACCTTCTACAAAAGTTTTTTGCAAACATACATAGAACGTGATGCCAGAGATGATTTAGGCTTGAAAAACGAGTTGAAATACTATGATTTTATTCGGGCTGTTGCTGCCAGAACTGGCAATCTCCTGAACTACGCAAATCTTGCAAACGATGTGGACATAAATGTGAAAACCGCAAAAATCTGGCTTGATTCCTTGGTGCGTGCCGGCATTGTGGCGTTGGTGGAGCCATATAGCGCAAATATAAACAGGAGGATTGTGAATACTCCGAAAATTTATTTTTTAGATACGGGGTTGGCCTGCTATTTGACAAAATGGTATTCGGCAGAAACCCTTATGAACGGCGCAATGAGCGGCGCAATGCTGGAAACCTATGCTTTGTGTGAAATGCTAAGGAGTTATCGCCATAACGGATTGGAAGAAAATATAAGTTTTTACAGAGATAAAAATGGAGTTGAGATAGATTTCATCATAGAGCAAAATGGTTTTTTGCATCCCATAGAGGTGAAGAAAACAGCTACGCCGGACAAGCATTCCTGCAAAAGTTTTTCCGTGTTGAAAGATTTAGGCAAAAAGGTTGGAACCGGAGCCGTGCTGTGTTTTTACGAGTCCATAGTTCCTATTGACAAAGATGTACTTTCCATTCCGATGTGGGAGATTTAACTTATGCCCAAAGCCCCGCTCTTAATCCTCCTCCTCACCATTGCAACCTACGTCTTTTCTGTCTAGATCTGCAATATTCATATCCCTATTCGTAAAAAGAATAAATAATAACTGCAACTGTGGCATTGTCGCTTTCAATGGGCTTCCATTTCCAAGTGGAAAGTTCCTTTTTGACAGCTTCATCAAACTCGGCATATTCTGTTGTGCTGGCAATTATATCAGCGTTTGTTACTTCACCGCTTCCGGCAATTGTAAATCTAAGAACAATATGGCCATTAAATCCTGACTTTAATTTTAGATATCGTATATACACATTTCTTAGTCTAGGATATTTTTGAATTAATGAACCCAATGTCTCATTCGCCAAGCGAGGTCCACTGATAATAGCTCCAGATCGTGATTGATAAATAACATCAAAATTAAAGAGAATTGTTGTCGTGGTGCTGCTGTTTTTAGCGTTCCATTTCCAAGAGTAAAGTTCCTTTTTAACGGCTTCATCAAATTCAGAATTTCCTGTTGAGCTATGTATAATATCAACCTCACTTATTTCTCCATTTTTAGCGATTATAAATTTGGTTAAGACTTTGCCTTTGAAACCATATTTTTTGCGCAAATGTCTGTAATAAACACTTCTTAAACCCAACATGCCGTTATCTACAACATTCTCAATTTCTTCCTTTGAGTGAGAGCCTACTACATCTTGCATTTCAAATACCACTTCAGGAAATTGAAATCCTCTGCGTATATTAAGTCCACCTACTATTCCTTTAGAAGCAGAGCCTCCTATGGAACCGCTCATTAATTCAGCAAGCCGCTCCACGTCTTCTTTCGATAGATCTTCCTTAGGGAAACACAGCGACCACAGAATAAACAAAAATAACAGTATTTTCATAATTCTATCTCTCTGAGTTTACTCCTAAAGAGTTTATTGGAAACGTATCTTGGCATTATGGTTAATATAGCAATTTTCTACATTTTACACTATGCCCCTAACACCGCTTCTTTCGCTGTTCTTGGTTTTTACTACTTGTGTAAAGCCGCAGCCGCAATTAGAATCACCGCCACAACAACAAACGCAGGCGCATAATGAGGAAAAATATGAGAGTGCCAAAAAAGAATACAAAACCGTGCAAATAGGTGATCTTATTTGGATGGCGGAGAACTTGAATGAAGATGTAGAGGGCAGCAAGTGCTATGAAGATAAACCGGAAAATTGCGAAAAATACGGGCGGCTTTACGATTGGGAAACAGCGTTGAAAGTTAGCCCTGATGGTTGGCATTTGCCAAGCGATGCTGAGTGGGATGATTTGTTGTGCGTTGTGGCGTGCGATGGAATTAAAAAATATAGATTGCATATAGAGGAAACTGCAGGAGTAAAATTGAAATCCAAGAGCGGATGGGATTTGAATAATCGTGATGGCGGATCTGGCAATGGAACTGATGATTTTGGTTTTGTTGCCCTGCCCGGAGGTTTTGTAAACTCAGAGGGCAATTTTGATGGTATTGGAACTGTAGGCTGGTGGTGGACTAGCACTGCGACCAATGATCTTTCCCATGTATATTTCATGAACAAGGAGCACACAGCTTTAACCAGATATATATACAATACCGACGACCGGCTGAACGCTTTCTTCTTTGAAAAAGAACTATTGCTATCTGTTCGTTGCGTTAAGGATTAATGTGCCTTCGCAGCTTTTGCCTCCTCTTTTTCCTATTGACAAATAATATTACTTTCTTGCGGTATAAAATAACTATTCTCTGTTATAATGCGCCATAGATTTGAAAAAATATTAGAATAGTACAGCAACAGCAATGCAAAAAGAATGGCTATGTATCGGGGCATTTGGGTTAATATAGCAATTTTCTAAATTACTCCTTATGCCAACCATGCTAATTTTCTTGTTGCTGTTTCTTGTTTGCTTTGGATGCGATAACAAAGGATTGATGATTGAGCCAATAGACCGTAGCCGTGGTGGCGATGGTATTTATTACATGCTAGACATTGAAGACCCGTATTGTTTTGAGCGTCAATATTATACTTTGGTAAACTATGAAAACATTGCCCCTGACTCTTTATATGAAATATTAAATAATTATGTCAATTCAAGACATTCCTATGAGGAAGTTGCAGAGAATATAAAACATCATCTGGCTTGTAATTTTACTGCGCATTTTTATGAAAAATCATTCTTTGTAAATTATGAAAAATATCTCTCAGATGCAATATGGAGTGAAAAGGGTGGCATAGACAAATATAGCCATAAATTAATAGCGAAAATATATACTTTGGGAAGAGATGGTAATAATCCTATTTTTCATACGGTAGTGTATAATAATGACAATAGGGATTCGATAATGTTAATAAAAAGAGACACGGTGATGGTATTTTCTTGCGAGGACAACAGCGATTCTTCTACCGATAACAGCAATACTTTTACCGACATCCGTGACGGCAAGGCATACAAAATCGTGAAAATAGGCGAACAAACTTGGATGGCAGAGAATTTGAATTACAACGCAGAAAACAGTAAATGCGGTGGAACGACTAACCTTAAAAAAGAAAAAGGGATAAGATTTAGTGTTTATTATTATCCTTTAGAAGATAAAAATACGAAAAACTGTGAAAAATACGGGAGGCTGTATAATTGGGAAACAGCGTTGAAAGCTTGCCCGGATGGTTGGCATTTGCCGAGCATTGCGGAATGGGATACATTGATTGCTGCTACCGGTGGGTGGCAAGCAGGTAAAAATTTGAAAGCAAAAAGTGGTTGGCGCGATTTTGAAAAAAGAACTGGCAATGGCAAGGACAAGTTTGGCTTTTCCGCATTGCCGGGCGGCGCCGGCTATTCCGAGGGCTACCAAAGAGGAGACTATGGTTGGTGGTGGAGTGCATCTGAGTACAATAGCGATAGAGCTTATTGCCGATACATGGCCAACCATATATGGGGTGCCGACGATAGTCTCCACGATAAGCCAAACTTACTTTCCGTCCGTTGCATCAAAGACTCTGTCCGCTGCGTAAAAAACTGAAAAAATCATGAAAATCGTGGTTATATATTTCGCAACTGGCAAAAAGCAACAGCAATGCAAACAGAATGGTTATGTAACGTGACATTTGGGTTAATATAGCAATTCTGCAATATTCATATCCCTATTCGTAAAAAGAATAAATAATAACTGCAACAGAACCATTCATCTTCTCAAAACCTCTTTCAGCTTTTCATAGTGTTCTTTGCATGATATGCGCTTTCTATTCCGGCGTGATGGATTTAACGGGAGCTATCGGTCTAGTTTTACATGGTTAAACTCTATGGTTGTTGCCAAAAGCTCAAATTCGGTTATAGGTTCCCCAAACTTCTTTTTATACCATGTTTTTATAGTTTTGTCATCGCAAGAAAATCCGCAGTCAAGCGTTGCAGGTTCTTTATTGCAACCTAGCAGCAACGGCAATGCAAACAGAATGGCTATGTAGCGTGGCATTTGGGTTAATTTAGAAATTTCTATTATAGGGATATTAATAAGAATAATGCCCTATTATTTTCCAGGCAAACAAACAGTCTTCAACTATTTGACCGCCGCCTATGTTGTGAAGAACAGAGCGAGGGTTGTCCAGCACTATGCCTATGTGGAGAACGCCGTCGCCCAAATCCCAGCAAACAATGTCTCCGGGCTTGTAGTCCGCAGGGTTGTCTGTTATGGGCAAAGATTTTCCTTTTCTGGAAAAGAATGTCATTAGATTGGGAACTCTTCTGTGGTCAATGTTTGGGTCCGGTTTGCTCATTCCCCAATTCCTGGGATATTTGCTGAAATTAGCTTTCATATCTTCATGAACTTCTTTTTGCAAATCTATGCCCAATCCTCTATATGATCTTATAACAACATCTGTGCAAACTCCTGTGCCTGGATCAACATCTCCCATAGGGTATTTGATTCTCACATAAGCGGGGTCATATACAATGCTCGGATCTATTATTTTCTTTGCGGCTTTTACAAGCGGAACTTCTGCCAAAGCCGGAATTTGCAAAAGCAACAGGAGTAGCGGGAATATGTATCTTTGCATGAGGTTAATATAGCAATTTTCTATATTTCCAATTATGCTCTCCCAAAAATTCCCGCTGATAATTATCGCATCAGCATTTTTGTTTGCTGCGCTAAGCTGCTCGCCAACAACTACGAATAATGTTGCAGTTGTAGTTTCAGTTTCAGACGCTCATTTGCCGCCGGCCAAGCTGCCCGTTTTGAACATAGGCGGAAAGGAAAACTCCGATGTCTATTTGCAATCGCTTGACATTCAAGTTGAAGTAACCGGAAACATCGCCTCCACACGTTACACAATGGTTTTCAAAAACAAAACCGACAAAATTTTAGAAGGCGAACTTACTTTCCCATTGCCGGACGGCCGTACTGTGACTCATTACGCACTGGACATTAACGGCAGCATGCGTGAGGCTGTGCCTGTGGAAAAAGCGAGGGCAACGCAGGTGTTTGAGGAAATTCAGCAACGGCAGGTTGATCCTGGAATACTTGAGAGGGTAGAGGGCAACAATTTCCGCACACGCATTTATCCGATTCCTGCAAATGGTGCTCGCACTATTTCTGTTGGCTACGAAGAAGAATTGCCTTTGGAAAACGACTTGCTCTATTACCGCTTGCCAATGGCTTATCCTGACTCGCTTGAAAAATTCGCAGTAAAAGCAACTGTTTTGAAAAACAGTCAAAAGCAGGTTGTATATGAAAATAACAAACCTTCCAATTCCTTAGTTTTCGCATTGCCTGCGCCTGCAGATATTCCGCAGGTTATTATGCAGCCTGCGCAGGGGAACCACTATTTCCTTGCATCTGTTGCTCCTAAAATGGAGATTCGCAAAAAGAAATGGAGCGATGAACTTTCAATTATCTGGGATGTTTCTCTGAGCGGATTTGAACGCAATTTGCAACGGGAAATTGAAATTCTGGATATTATTTTTTCTGAGAATAAAAATGCAAAAATCCATCTTTATTTTTTGAACAATAAACTTAAAAAAATGGCCACTGGGAACTGGAGCGAATTGAAAGGGGTTTTGCAAGCGGCTATTTATGATGGCGGAACCGATTTTTCACAAATAAATTTGAATGATATTGCAGGGAAAGAGATTTTGTTTTTCTCAGACGGCATTTCAACTTTGAGTGATGAAGATTTTTTGAAAAATACAAACCGTCCTGTGCATAGCTTTGTCTCTTCTTCAAAGACTGATTACAGTGCTATGAAATTAATTGCGGGCAGAACAAAGGGCAAGTTTGTGAATATCAATGCTTTGTCTTCTGAGAATTTGAAAGACGAGCTGCTGAACGAGACTTTGCAGTTTTTGGGCGTGGAACACGGAAAAGAAGTTCGTGAGGTGTATCCAAGCATTGCCGCTCCTGTTTATGGGAATTTTTCCGTTGCCGGAATTTCCGAGAAAGATGATGCGGAAATAACATTGCTTTTTGGTTTTGGCAGTAAAGCAGAGAAGCGGATAAAGACAAAGTTAAATGCAAGCAGTCATGGCAATGTGCATAAAATTTGGGCACAGAAAAAAATTGCGGAATTGGATTTGAATTATTATAAAAACCGAGATGAGCTTACGGAACTTGGCAAGCAATTCGGCATTGTAACTCGGAACACATCGCTTATGGTGCTTGAATTTATTTCAGACTATGTTCACTATGGCATTGAACCGCCACCAGAATTGCAAGCCGAATATCAGCGTAACCTAAAATGGAATGGAGAGCAACAGGGCAATTTTGATCGCAACATACTTGAAGATGCGGTGACAGCAGTAGGAAATTTGAAAAAATGGTGGAATACGGATTTTAGCAGTTCAAGTGTAGCTCCAAGCAATTCAAGCAAAGGCATGAACATTGAATCAGTTGATGTTGTGGGATGGATGGATAACCCAAGTGCCGTATTTCTTTTAGAAGGTCCTAGTCATGCTGAAGGCGGTTCCGGTGGCATTGCTTTAAGCCAACCAATAATCACAATCAAGCCCATTAGAAAAGACAATGAGTATTTGAAAAAATTGACAGGAAAAACCGCAGAAGATTATCAAATATATTTAACGCTCAGAAATGATTATGCCAATTCACCAACATTTTATTTTGATATGGCAGACTGGTTTTACAAACTTGGCGACAAGGAAACAGCACTTCGCATACTCACTTCCATATCCGAATTGGAGATAGAAAATGCCGCGCATTATAGAATGTTAGGTTATCGCTTTAAGGAGTATGGAGAATTTGCGCTGCAAAAGTTTATGTATAAAAAGATTATTCAATGGAGGCCAAAGGAGCCACAAGGCTATAGGGATTACGCCCTTGCCCTTGCCGATAACGGAGAAATGCAAGCGGCACTTGACTCGCTTTATGGAGTGCTCACAAGAACATATTCGGATAACATAAGAAGGCGTAGCCGAGGCATAGAAGAAGTTGTGGCTACGGAGATAAATAATCTAATCGCCAAAAACCAGCATCTGAATACATCAAAAATTGACAGCCGCCTGATAATGAACATTCCGGTGGATGTTCGTGTTGTTATGAACTGGAATAAGAATAATTCCATAATAGACGTGTATGTGAAAGATCCAAATGGCGAAGAGGCTTATTACCGCAACCAGAGAACGAGAATCGGAGGGCGCATGAGCCAAGACAATATGAGCGGTTACGGCCCGGAACAATTTATGCTGAAAAATGCTATAAAGGGGAAATATCTGGTTTCTGTTAATTATTACAGTTCTCGAGAATTTGCCGCCGCTGCGCCGCCAACAGTTATGGCAGAGATATACATAAAATATTCAGATAAAACCGAGCAGCGGCGCGTTGTGTCTTTGCAATTGATGGATGCAAATATGTCCGGCAACAAAAAAGTAGAGTTTGCGGAGTTTGAGTTTTGAGTTTTATTTAGCTTTAAGGCCAGTTACGCTTCCAACATTCTTGTTCCCTTTAACTTCCGAGTTCTGTGCGGAACAATTATTTACGCCACTGTAAATATCGGTGCCTCCGGCTATGCCGCCTACTATCTCATCACCGCTAACCGCACTGGTCGAATAGCTTTCTGTTATAAAACCAAATTGAGCAACTTCTCCGGCAACACCGCCAACAAATAATTTGCCGCTAATTGCGCCTGTAGAATAACTTTTGTTCACTATGCTGTTCCAGTTAAGCGATCCGGCTACACCACCGCAGGCTACATCACAGTTAACCGCACTGGTCGAATAACTGTCGGTTACAACGCTTTTGTAGGCTACTTCTCCGGCTATGCCGCCTACAAGCGCTTTGCCTTTAATCATGCCGGTAGAGTAACTGTTGAAAATGTAGCTTCCCGAAGAAATTTCTCCGGCTACGCCGCCAACAGCCATTTTGCCAAGAATGTTTACATTTTCAAGCCCAAGATTTTCAACTTTTCCGTCTCTCACACAACCAAACAAACCTTGAACATTTCTATCATGATTGTTGATGGTAAGATTGCTTATAACATAACCACCGCCGTTAAATGTTCCATTAAATGTTCCGTAAAATGAGTAACGTGCCTTATGAACTTCAGAAGTGCAATCTCCTATCGGCACCCAGTTTTTATATTTTGACAAGTCAATGTTTTTAACAAGAGTTATGTTTTTTTTGGAAAAGTTATCCATCGGAATTTCCTTCAATGTTCCATTCACAATATGTGCAAGCACCTCTAATTCATCAGCGGTGGAGATGGTGAATGTTTTTGCATTCGGGTTTGCGACATACCAGCGACTTTCAGGTTTCCATACAATTGAGAGCGCTTTTTCAATTGAAAATGTTGTTCCAAAACCGGGAATCCTTTCGTTTTCTGTTTTCCAGCCATTGCTCCGGGTAAATCGGTTGCCCATTGTTCCGTCTGCCATAATGTCAGTTGCGCTAATATCTTCACCATCTCTTTTATCAGGATTATTATTGTGCCACTCTGTATTTTTCTTTGTATTTTCGTGAGAATTTTTCGCATAAATAATGCCGGCGTTATTTGAGAGAGCGCCTTTGCTTTCACCAACTACACGCCCTTCGGTTTCTATCCTGTTTCCATTTCTTGTTTCGGCTTTCACCTCGGAATTCAAAGCAACGCAATCAGATATTTTTCCTTCAGAATATCCGGCCACGCCGCCTGTTTGCTCATAGCCGCTAATTGCGCCTGTGGAATAACAGTTGCTCAGGCTGCTTTCCTTGGCAATATACCCAACTACGCCTCCTATAAACTCGCTGTTCCTGAAAAGAAATGTAATTCTATGTATCCCCAAACTCTCTCTCCATTCGCCTTTGATGCCTCTCACCGTTGCGGAGGAATAGCTATTGCTAACCTGACTGCCTTTGTTAATTGAACCGGCTATGCCACCTATGCTACTTGTGCCTTTTACAATGCCGGAGCTATGGCAGTTGCTCACTCTGCCTTTTTCGTCGAGAGTGCCAACCACACCGCCCACGTGTCCATAAGCATTGATATTCACATTTTCAAGCCCAAGGTTTTTTACGTTGCCGTTTTCAATATAACCGAACAATCCCTGATAATTTTCGTATATGCGATTTATTGTGAGATTGCTTATCACGTGTCTGCCGCCATCAAAAGTTCCTGAAAATTTATTTTTTATGTTTCCTATAGGCACCCAGTTATAATATTTTGAGAGATTAATATCTTTTGAAAGTAAAATTGTTTTGTTTGCGAAGTTATCGTTCTTTGGTGTTTCTCCCCATGTTCCGTTTACAATGTTCGCAAGCCCGGCCAGTTCTTCTGCGGTGGAGATTGTGAATTGCGTTGCATTGGGATTTGCGGTGTACCAGCGTGTATCGGCAACGGTTATTACAGCGGTTGTGGATATGTCGGTGTTTTCTGCAAGCGTTGCAGTCACAATAAACGATGTGGCTGTTTCGGATTGCGCAACGGAAAGCAAACCTTCTGCGTTTATGGTTGTTGAAGCAGATGAATTTCCTGATATGCTCCATTTGATTGTTTTGTCTGTGCTGTTGCCGAAAATTATAGTGCTAAATTGCTTTTCCGTTCCATTACGCACAGCGGCAGCGGCAGGAGAAATTTCCATACGATATGCCAAGCCGTTTAAATGCGCAGGAATTTTTATTTTGCTCTTGAACCTTCCTTCAAGCGTTGGATCGGCTTTGATTTTTGCCAGAGTTACATCTGCGCCATTCGGTCTGTTTGAGCCTTTGTTGGTCCATACGGTGTTGCCATCGGCGTTTTTCATTTCTGCGTAAGCAATATTATTTGCGATTGGGCCTCCTCCAAAATTAAAAATCGCGCCAATCACGCGCCCAACATCGCCCTCATCTCCTTTCACTTCGGGGTTCAGCGCTGCGCTATTGATAACGCTGCTTCTTCTGGCAATCCATCCGGTTATTCCGCCAACATTTATATTGCCGCTAATTATGCCAACAGAATAGCAGTTGCTTATAACGCTTGCTTCATCAAGCATCCCTGTCATACCGCCAACCTCGCTTTTGCCGCTAACCGAGCCTGTGGAATAGCAATTATTTATTTTGGTTTTATGGTCAGCTAATCCTGCCACACCACCTATATATTCATAACCGTTGACTGTAACGGCAGAGTAGCTGTTATTTATATTGCTAGTCCAAATTATTCCGAGCAACCCGCCTATATTCTTATAACCGTTCACCACGCCGATGGAGTAGCAATTGCTTATGTTGCTTTTATCAATGAACCCTGCTATGCTTCCAATCATGTTGCGACCAGTGATATTCACATCTTTCAACCCAAGATTTTTTACGCTACCTTTTTCTATGATGCCAAACAATCCTTGCAGAATGGAATCCGGGCGATTAATTACAAGGTTGCTTATAACATATCCTTTGCCATCGAAATTTCCTAAAAATCTGGCTCTGTCTTTTTTACCGATGCGTTCATTATTTCCAATCGGCATCCAGTTTTTGTATTGCGATAAGTCAATATCTTTAGCGAGATTTATTGTTTTGTCTTTGAAGTCATCTGCTTTAGGTTCTCCCTTCCAAGTTCCGTTCACAATATGCGCAAGCCCGGCCAGTTCTTCTGCGGTGGATATGGTGAATGTTTTTGCTTTTGAGTTTGTGGCATACCAGCGAACATCATGGTTAGGTTCCGTTGCGAAAGCAATTGTTGTTAAGATCGCAAACAGGATTGCAATGAGGCAGAGATGACGCATTATGGTTAATATAGCAATCAATTCTGATGCCTATATATCGTTGCTATAAACAGATTGCCGTTTCTGTCATCTTTGAATTCAATTTTCGGATATGCTTTAACTGAACGCAAAATTCCGCTTCCCAAGCCTCTGTATGGTAATATTTTCGCTGCAAAAGAAGCTATTATTGGATTACGAATGTTTGAATTGCCAAATAAAATATGTTCCACAGTTAAATTATTCGGCAAATGACCTGGGCTTATGATTTCAATCCTATTGTTAAAAATCAAAATTCTAATAGGAGCATTTGTGAAATAATCCCTGTGAATAATGGCATTGGCTACAAGTTCCTCAAAAACTATTTTTGGGATCTCTGGAATTCCTATGGAATTTACAGACCGGTCACCTTGAAAAGTCTTGGTGTTATTTACTAAGAAGGAAATCGCTCCGTTAAACTGTTCCTCTAATTTTCCTGTAATATCCCTGCTGTCCAAATAATTTGTTTCTGTTATATCATCTCCATTAAAAGCAACAGCCTTAATTATGAAACTCGGCAAAATAACTTGAGGTTGTTTCGCAAACAGCAAAACACCAGCTAAATTTAAATTTTCATCTTTTGATAAATAAATATTCTTCAAAAGTTTTTTAAAAGGCAAGTCTAAGTCATTTGGGTCTTTGCCGTACTGTTCTGTGAAAAAACGGCTGAAATACAAAACATCTATATCTTTTTCGCTTGTGCTTTGAATAGGAGTTTCGTCTGCATGAACTACAGCCGAATTCTGTGCCAATCTTAAAATTTCTTCTCTTGAACTTGCAGGGCGTTTGTCTGAGCCGGTTTTTACCCAAAATACTCCGCTTTGATCTGAATAAGGTTTGCTAATTCCTTGTGGAATAGTTATTGCTAAAACCAAGCCTTGCGGGGTAGCTATATTTTCTGTGAATGGGTTTATTGCCGGGCGAACATTTTGCGAGCAGGCATTGGAAATTAACTGATTTAAGCGAGAAATATCTTCTAAATTCAATCCGTGAATATCGCCACTATCTTTGACTCCAACAAAAATCTGCCCGCCGCTGCCGTTGCTAAAAGCTACTATTTCGGCAGCCAACTGCGTTGCATTCGTAAAATTTTGCTTAAACTGATGAGTAGAATCCTCACCACGCTTAATAATGCTTTCCAATTCGGCTAATTGCATAGCTTTATAATTTAGAAAATTACGCAATCATGCCCCCACTGTTCCGTAGCGTGGCATTCCTGCAATTTATGCATCATTTCGTTTCTGCTTTCGATTTAATTTTTGCTTCAAAATCGTTCATAGCTTTTATAAACTCGTCCCATCTATTTGGATAAGCATTGATTCCAATAGATGAAATCTCTTTTTTATCAAAAGAGTAGATAGAAATATGCCATCGCTCAAAGTTATCAGCATCCGATGTGTAGCTATAATATCGCTTTTCTAATTTGTCTATGTTGTACTTGTATAAAATATTTACAAAATCAAGCCAATCGCCAATATCAAGTTCTAACTTTTCATCTTTGTATTTTATAGAAGCTCCGCTAGTCGTTCTAGTCGCAGAAAATTCAACATTAAGATTTTGTGATAAACGGTTAAAATATTGATAATGTACATCTGTTATTGAAAGTTCAAAATCGCTTATAGGAATTCCAAATTTCTTTTCATACTCTATCTTTAGCCTAGCTTCCAATTTAGCTCCTCCATCTTTTATTATTTTTGCTTTCATCGCTTCCATTACATTCACAAATTCAGGCCAATCATTTTTACCCATATTATCATTAAGCATATCAATTCTTGCTGTAAGGCCAATGCTATTGCCGCCATATTTTCTGCCCATGTCATTTTTTTTATCCAAACCGTTCAATTTGCGTATGCCATATTTGTATGTAGCATTTACAAGATCAAGCCAGCCGTCAAGATCAAGTTCCAACTCAAGTACTTCTTCTCTATATTTTGCAATTGCACCAGTTGCTGTTCTAGTTACTGATATTTGAGGCACAATGTTAAATCCATCATATTCATAATATATATGTGTTGTTGAAAGCTCTGCTTCTGTTATTTGCATTCCAAATTTCTTTTCATACTCGGATTTCAATTTATCCTCAAATTCAGCTTCCGTTTTCTTTTGGGCAAGCGGCTTGGCTTCAGTGCTTTCATTGCAACTTAGCAGCAACGGCAATGCAAACAGAATGGCTATGTAACGGGGCATTCGGGTTAATATAGAAAAACAGCGAAAGAGCTACGGCAGTTTCTCCAGCAACCCCAATCCTTCCGAATCCATTTTTGAAAAAGCAAACCACCTCTGGCCCAAATCTTTCAAGCTTGCTCCCAAATGATAAACTTCCTTGTTGTCTATTATCAAAAACCTGTCGTGGCTCAAATAGAAGTTTTTCACTTCTATTGTTGGATATTGCAAGTTGAATTACTTTTTTGTCTGTTTCTATCTGCTTTTGCTCAACTGTTTCCAAGCGTTGGATTATTCCTGTATTTGCAGACAGGATTTTGCGCATAGCTACAAAGGCTTTCATAATCTGGATGCTGACTTTTATCGCTATGTCGCTATGCAACACAGCAGATATCATTGCTATTCCCTGTTCGGTAAAGACATACGGTAGGTACCTTCTGCCACCACGTACATTTGAGGTCGCAATTTGCGACCTCAAAGCCAAATCCTTAAATTCTGGTTCGCTAAGCTGAAATCGAAATTCCTCTGGGAACCTCCCTATATTTCGTCTTACTTGTTCATTTAACCGCTTAACTTCAACCTGATACATAGCTGAAATATCACTATCCAACATAACTTGCAATCCACGAATTGTGAATATTCTGGATTCTATTTTACTCATTTGCCCCATAACACAACCTCCAAATTTGCAAGCGAATATAGAAAGGTTTTTCTGTTTTGTCAAGGGTAATCCTTCATTTTGCAAACAAATGTTTACATTTTTTACCGATTTTTCTAAATTTCACCTAATGCCAACCCTGTTCCTTCTCCTCCTCACCGTTGCAACTTACGCTTCTGTATGGAACGGCAAGGCAGACACCAAGTGGTACAAAGACTCGGAAAGCGAGTTCACCATAACCACGCCTGAGCAGTTCGCAGGGCTTGCAAAATTGGTGAACAAGGGGAATGATTTTAAAGGCAAGACGGTTAAGCTAGGCGCAAACATAATGCTCAACGACACGGCTAACTGGCAGAACTGGGATAAAAAGAAACCAAAAAACAAGTGGAAGCCGATAGGGTTTGAAAAATATAAATACTATGGGGCAATTGGGCATGTTACTCTATCAAATACTACTTCTAATTATTTCAGCGGAATATTTGACGGCAACGGCTTTGCCGTGAGCGGCGTTTACGTCGATTCGGACGAATATGCTGGATTGTTCGGGCATATAGTCAGGGGAACAATAAAGAACCTTGGGGTAACTGCTTCTTACATCAAAGGAGGTGGCTATACAGGTGGGCTGGTTGGAAATTTTAAGTCCGGTACCATAAGCAACTGCTACTTCTCAGGCACGGTTATAGGGTCATGGTCTGTCGGCGGTCTGGTAGGAGAAACTATGGACAGCAAGATAATCAACAGCTATTCCATCAGCATGGTGACTGGAGAAAAAGAGGTTGGCGGATTGGTTGGGAGGCTTAGCCTCCTTGGCAATATAACCAACAGTTATTCCATAGGCATTGTAAAAGGATATTCCAAAGTCGGCGGCCTTGTTGGAGGTCTGGGCGTTGGCAATATAATCAACAGCTATTCCACCAGCATTGTGACAGCCGACTCCGTTGTTGGTGGCTTTGTGGGAAATTTCTATATGGGCGAGATAACAAACAGTTATTCTTCCGGCATGGTGACAGGCGGCTCTGTTGTCGGCGGCTTTGTGGGATACAGTGCGCGGGACAGCAAAATAATCAACAGCTATTACGATAATGAAGCGAGCAAGCAAAACTACAGCATGGGTAAAATTGAAGATGACACCGTTATAGACAAATACATAATCAAAGGCAAATCCACAGCGGAGATGAAACATAAAGAGACATACAAGGACTGGGATTTTGACAAGGTGTGGGGAATTGACAGCAAGGTGAACGGAGGCTACCTACACTTGAGAACTGAGTAGTAGGTACTTATTTCTTTACAAATTTACCGCCATCACTTATAATGTATGTATTTTGCCGCATCCAGAAAATTTTTATCATAAGAGTCGGTAAAAAACTTAAATGCAGGGATTATAGATTTTGGCATTTTCGTAAATTCTATAGCTCCTTCCGGTGACCGTGGGTACCCTTCTTTTGGCGATAGGGATATGGGCAAAAAATATTCATTTAATAATTTATATAGATCATAAAATTGTTCTTCTAAGCTTTTTGCCGGTTCAACAAAATTCTTGGCAAGTGGCTTGGCTTCTGTGCTTTCATTGCAACTTACGCCCAAACGCCGTTGCACGATGAGTGGAGTGATTTTTCTATATTATATATAAATACGGAGGTATTGCAATGGTTAATTCTAGTTTGGTTCAAGTTAAAGTTGAGCCTGAAATAAAAGAGCGTGTGGAAAATCTGTTTAAAAGCATTGGCTTGGACATATCCTCTGCTATAAGATTATTTTTCGTGCAATCTCTTGAATATAATGGAATACCGTTTTCAATTCGCAAAAATGTAGCGAAAAAAGAGAATTTCAGCGTACAGGGAAAGTATAAAGGTCTTTATTCTACGGAGAAATTTTTGAAACAAAAACTCGCAGACAAGGAACTTGAATAATGGAACAAGTTTGCATTTTAGATGCTTGTGCCTTAATTGCTTACCTTACAGACGAAGATGGTTCAAATGTAGTAGCAAATTGCCTAAAAGATGATGCCAATATAGTTATGCATAAATTGAATTTGCTGGAAGTCTATTATGGCTTTTATTCAGAGCAGGGCAAGAAATGTGCAGACGAGATATTAGCCGATGTGAAGAAACTAAATATCGAAATTATAGACGAATTTTCAGATGAAATATTTTTGCAAGCAGGTCGATTGAAAGCCTCTTACAGAATGTCTTTGGCCGATTCTATACTTGTGGCGCAATCAATAATGTTGGATGCCACAATTGTTTCTTCAGACCATCACGAATTAGATAAAGTGGAGCAATCAGAGCGAATTAAGTTCCTTTGGATTAGGTAGCAAATGTGATAAAGCCCCCGTCCCCGCTCCTAATCCTCCTTCTCACCGTTGCAACTTACGCTTCTGTATGGAACGGCAAGGCAGACACCAAATGGTATAAAGACTCGGAAAGCGAGTTCACCATAACCACGCCTGAGCAGCTCGCTGGGCTTGCGAAGCTGGTGAACAAGGGGAATGATTTTAAAGGCAAGACCATCAAGCTTGGGGCAAACATAATGCTCAACGACACGGCTAACTGGCGGAACTGGGAGAAGAAAAAGCCAAAAAACAAGTGGAAGCCTATAGGGTTTGAAAAATATACATACTTTGGGTACATCGGGCATTTAACCTTATCGCATACTACTGACAACTATTTCTCCGGGACATTTGACGGCAATGGCTTTGCCGTCAGCGGTGTTTATGTAAGCGGCAACAATGCATACGTAGGCTTGTTTGGGTATGTTTTCGTTGGAGCGATAAAGAACCTTGGGGTAACTGCTTCTTACGTCAAAGGAGGCTCTTATGTCGGCGGTCTTGTTGGGTTTATTGATGGCCAGATAATCAACTGCTATTCAAAGGCTTTTGTGAAAGGAAGTACTATGGTTGGCGGGTTAGCAGGAAAGATTGGTATCAGCAGCAGCAAGAATCAGATAATCAACAGTTATTCCACTGGTACGGTGACTGGAAAGAAAGAGGTTGGCGGATTGGTTGGGGACCTCTTTGGCGATATAATCAACGGTTATTCCACCGGCACGGTGACGGGAGAAGAAGAGGTTGGCGGATTGGTTGGGAACCTCTTTGGCAATATAACCAACAGTTATTCTTCCAGCATGGTTACTGGTGATTCCGTTATCGGAGGCTTTGTTGGAACTTGCTATAGAGGCAATATAACCAATAGTTATTCTTCCGGCATGGTGACAGGCGGCTCTGTTGTCGGCGGCTTTGTGGGACACAGTGGAAAAGAAAGCGAAATAATCAACAGCTATTACGACAAAGAAACGAGCAAGCAAAACTACGGAATAGGCGAAGTTGAAATTATAGGCAAATACATAATCAAAGGCAAATCCACAGCTGAGATGAAGCGAAAAGAAACCTATAATGGCTGGGATTTCGACAAGGTTTGGGGAATTGACAGCATGGTAAACGGGGGATACCCACACTTGAGAACTGAGTAGAGAAACAGAATGGCTATGTAACGGGGCATTGTGGCTAATATAGCAATTTTTTCCATTCAATAACTATAACAACTTTTAGGAACAACAAATAACGATTTCAGAGACATATCCTTTTTGGATTGTTCCTTTAACCGAACTCCTCGCCAGCGATTGACATCGCATATATCAAGGTTATCAAAAGAATGGATATATATAATGTCGTAGCCGTATTTAACTCTAGCTAAGCCTAAGTAATAAAGACAAAACCTATATTTTTCCAGTTGAAATCTTTCTATATTTATATATTTACTATGAATCGCCAGGTTTTCACTTTTTAGCTTGAGTATTTTATCAATAGCGTTATTTTCTTTCATTAGCGTATAGTATCTTTTTTTATTATCAAAATAATATCGAAAGCAAAAAAAATCTGTATTTGAAGGAAGCTTTGTTATTAGAGGATTCAAATCACAATTGGACTCTTCACTAAAAGTAGGTGACTCATAATTCTCTATTGTGCAATCCGATAAAATTTTACTAACATACTGAGAATCATTGTTTGGCAAATAAACTTTCTTATAAAGCTCAATAGATTCTTTTCTTTTTGGATTGCCCAAAAGACCTTCTACAATGCTCATTTCATCAGAATTAACCAAAAGATATTTTTTGTTGTAGCGAGAAATAATATCATAATCCGTAATCATAAAGAATGAAGAGTCTTTTGCTACATTGCAGCCAAAAACATCGCACTGTAATTTGACTTTCTCTCTTTTTGATGTTATTTCATTTAGACTTTCAAGCAGTTCTTTTTTAATTTTAGCAATCGCACAAGAATCCGAGCCATCTTTGCAAGGATAATCACTAAGGGTTGCTATTTGCGGTATGCATAAGAAATCATCGTCAATGCCATTGCATATTTTCAGGCAGCCTTCAATATTTTTCATATATTCATGTTTAATATCTTTAATGCTCCTGCATATCCTAGCGATAGTGCAAGAATCCGATCCGTCTGGGCAAACATAGCCTCCATCCATAGTTTGCGCAGAATCTTTGCTTGAAAAATAGCTAAATAGCAAGATTGCAGTAATGCACATTAGCAAAATTATTATAACGTATTTTTTCATTTTATACCCCTCCAAAATCGTAACCATAGCTGGCAAAAAGCAATGGCAATGCAAATAGAATGGCTATGTAACGGGGCATTGTGGTTAATATAGAAATTTTCTATTTTATCATATCATCGATCATACATTATAAATAGATTCCAGTTATCATTTATTTTTTTATATAACTCGCAATTTGTACGCTTTTCATTAACGGCAAAATCAGATAGTTCTTTCTCTGTAAATTCTTTGCCTTTTTCGTTCGTTCTGTCAGATACATATTCAAATCCTTTTATAATTCCCCAAGTGGCATCACCTTTTTCAAAATAAATAAATTCAACCAACTTGCTAAATCTTGTAATTTTAATCTTTTTCATCAAAGAATTGTATTCCAATTCTCTGTCAATTGATATGGGTAAATGTTTGCCGCTATTTTTTTCATGAATAGATAGAGGAAAATTATCTAAATAATGATCGTATTTAATCATTGAACGCAATTCTTCAAAAAGTTTCTCGTGCAATTTAAAATGCTCAATCATTTCAGCATCAGTAGGTACAGGAGGTCCTTTTTCGTAAACACTAATCATTATCGCAAGCGAGACTATAATCGGAAGCAATACTATTGCAATTAAAATCGGCACTAATACTGTTATTGTTTTTATAATTAAACTTAGTGTTCTTCGCATTTTTTTATTCCAATCTAACCCTATTTCTGTCAACATTGTTAACTGCGCTTTCACCGCAGCTTAACAGCAACGGCAATGCAAACAGAATGGCTATGTAGTGTGGCATCTAGGTTAATATAGCAATTTTCTAAATTTTACCTAATGCCAACCCTGCTCCTAATCCTCATCATCATCATTGCAACTTATGCACAGCCACAGCCGCCACTGCAAGACAAGCATGACGACAAAACTGCGCTTCCTTTTGATCTTATGGAATTAGTGGAATGGCAGGATGCAATAGATCGTACTGAAAAGGAAGATGATGGAAGGTATAAAGAGCTTATTCTATCCAAAAACAAGAATTTAGAACAGCTAATAGGTAGTGCAATATATCCGCAAGATGAGCATGCACATTATTTTGCTTTAAAGAACGATAAAATAGATTGTAGCCTGTATATAACGATTTCATCGTTAGGTAATGAGGTTGGTTTATATTACAATCTTATAAATATTAAAAATAACAAAATCGTTGGATCTTTGCCATTAGGAGCTTTATTGGGAGAAGGTAAAAGGAAAACTTTTATCGTAACAAAAAACTTGGAAATAACTCTTTTCGATGAAAAGTATTTTTACGATGAAAAAAAAGACAGCGTGGTGGTTACTGAGAAGAAGAAAACTGCTGAATATCAAATACAGAGGAATTGTCAAATTGTTAAAGACAAATAGAAGCCGGAGCATAGCAACGGCAATGCAAACAGAATGGCTATGTATCTTGGCATTATGGTTAATATAGCAATTTTCTAAATTTTACCTAATGCCAACCCCATTCCTAATCCTCCTCCTCACCGTTGCAGTCTATGCACAAACATCGTTGCGGTGTCCTGAAGAAATTGAAGATTATCTTGATAATGATGATGTTGATTTCATCTTTTTTCATCCTGCGTCATTAATTTATGGTTTAACGCAATCTGAAATTCTTTTTTACACAACAATAAAATTGAAATTATCTTGTGTTAGCTATGCTATCATAAACCCATCCTACTTGGATAAGAAAGATTATACCAGATTTGGTTCCGGGCTTGGCTATCGCCGTTATGTAAGTAGAGAAAACATACAAGACTGGCGACTTTATTTTCAATTAATGCCAGGTTTGCATTATTTAAAATATGGAGATGCTTTGTCCGGTCCAATGATAGAGGTTTTAGGATATGCTGGAGTTTCAAAACCCATATATGTTTTTTTTGATGTAGGTGTTGGTTACAAATGGGATTATGCCAAAAAGGATCATGGCTTAGCTGTTGAGGTTAATGCAGGTTTATCATTGTGGTGGCTTATACTTCTTCCGGCTGGTTTATTTCTTTGGGCTACTGGTATAATATAGAAAATTAGCTATATTATCTCCATGCTAAAAAGGTATATTTTCGGATGCTTGCCGATTATTTTTTTATTAAATTCGCAAGGACATAGCCATGGCCCTCCTCCGGATTCCTGGTTTGATGTGGTTTCTTTTCATCCTACATCCTTAATTTATGGCATAGTAAAATCTGAAGCAATTATTTACTCAACAATAAGATGGCCATTATATGGCTATGAGTGGGATAGAGCTAATGAATTTATTATCATAAACCCATCCTATTTGAATAAGAAAGATTATACAAGATTTGGTTCCGGGCTTGGCTATCGTTACTATGTAAGCAGCGATTGGCCTCTTTATTTTCAATTAAAGCCAGGTTTGCATTATTTGAAATATGAAGACGCTTCAACAGGGCCAATGATAGAGGTTTTAGGATATTTTGGAATTTCAATACCTGCGACAGGTTTTCTTGACGCAGGTGTTGGCTATAAATGGGATTGTGCAAAAAAGAATCATGGCTTAGCAGTTGATGTTAACGCAGGTTTATCGTATGTTTGGACGTTGTTAGCACCATTTATTTTGATAGTAGCACCCTTCGCATTGATTCTCGAATAGATGCTTGTTACTCCTCCTCGCCATTGCAACCTATGCCCCGCTTATATCAATTTTCCGTTGAATCTAAATTAAGTTTTTTACGACCTTCTTCAAAGAATTGGTCAATGTCTTTAATTATAATATCCTTATACTTACTATCTCCAAAATATTTTCCAAATATGTAACTATACACGAAAGTAACTTTAGTCGTGTATGAAACATAAATTGTTTGCATAAGATTATCCTCAGTATAATAATGATACCTAACTTGTTGCCCAGGGTCATCGCCATCATATAAAGTTTTACAAGAAAATCCCAAGCCATCTGTCATATAACGCTCAGGGTAAGGTTCGCCCTCTTCATAATTTCGGTTAAGGCATTCGGTTTCACGAAAAAAGACTCTCTCATAGCGAAAATATTTTTTGATCGTGTCAACGGACATTGTTCGCAAATTATATTCTTCTATTATTTTTTTCAATAACGATGAATCATTTGGCGGATTAGATACTATAAAATATTCAATTTTATTACTATATTCTGTAGAGTCAAATTTAGATTTAGATTCATACTTAGACACTTTTTCCGTTATTTTGAAAAATTCTGTTGGTTTATTCTTGTTATATATTTCACAGCCGGTAAAAAACAACGGCAATGCAAATAGAATGGCTATGTAGCGGGGCATTTGGGTTAATATAGCAATTTTCTATTTTAATACCATGAAATCTTTTAAATTTCCTTTAATCGTTGCTGCAGTGGCCGTGCTTTTGTTTACCGCACTTGCTTTGTTATTGATAAATGCTGATGATGCCGAAAACCAAAGCACGCAACAGGATGATAATTTTTCAGCTCCTGTTTTGGATTCTATAGTGTATGTTCCTATTGCGCAGGATACGGTTGCTTCTGACATGATTTTACCGCAGGCAAAACCTCCTGTTCTAAATATAGGCGGAAAGAAGAATGCCGATGTTTATCTGCAATCGCTTGACATACAAGTTGAAGTGAATGGAAACATCGCTTCTACACGCTATACAATGGTTTTCAAAAATAAAACGAACCGCATTTTAGAAGGTGAACTTAGTTTCCCATTGCCCGATGAACGCACCGTAACTTATTATGCCCTGGATATTAACGCTCGCATGCGTGATGCTGTGCCGGTGGAAAAGGCAAGAGCAACGCAGGTTTTTGAGGAAATTCAGCGGCGCGAAGTAGATCCGGGCTTACTTGAGCGTATTGAGGGCAACAACTTTCGCACACGCATTTACCCAATTCCGGCCAATGGAGTTCGCACAATATCAATTGGCTACGAAGAAGAACTCACTCTGGAAAGAGGTTTGCTTTATTACCGCTTGCCAATGGCTTACCCAGACCCAATAGAAAAATTTGCGCTAAAAGCAACGGTTTTGAAAAGCACACAAAAACCGCTTGTGCCCAAGTCCGATAAAGAGATAAGTTTTGGCTTGGAAGGAAAAAATTATGTAGCCTCGCTTGTACGCAAAAATCACAAACCAGCCGGAGCATTTGTTTTCGCATTGCCGTCTTCTGCTGATACTCAGCAGGTTATTATGCAAGCAGCCAAGGGAGCCCAATACTCTTTTGCAATTCCTATAAAAACCCTTCCCGGCCCTCTTGCCGAAAAACATTATACATCTTCCAGAGCATCGTCGCTTTACTCAACAAGCGTTTCACCGTTTATGAAGAAGCCTGAAGATGGGAGCTACTATTTTCTTGCATCGGTTACTCCGCAAATGTCAATGCGCAAAAAGCGATGGAGCGATGAACTCTCAATTATTTGGGATGTGTCTTTAAGCGCTTCTCAGCGTAACTTGCAAAGCGAAATGGAAGTGCTGGATATTATTTTCTCGGAAAAGAAAAATGCCAACATCCATCTTTATTTTTTGAATAATAAATTAAAAAAAGCAGGTGAATATAAAGTTGAGAACGGAAATTGGAACGAATTGAAAAATATTTTGAAAACAGCAATTTATGATGGCGGCACTGATTTTTCACAAATCAATTTAGATAATATTGCCGGAAAGGAAATATTGTTTTTCTCGGATGGGATTTCAACTTTGAGTAATGCTGATTTTTTAGCAAATCGCCCTGTGCATTGCATTGTTTCTTCTCCAAGAGCCGATTACAGCGCAATGAAACTTATTGCCGGCAAAGCAAGAGGCAAATTTATCAATCTAAACGCTTTGTCTTTCGACGGTTTAAAAGATGTTTTGCTAAATGAAACTATGTATTTTTTAGGAACGGAACACGAAAGCGTTGTGCGTGAAGTATATCCGAGCATAGCTATGCCTGTTCAGAGCAACTTTTCCGTGGCAGGCATTTCAGATACAAATAAAACAGAACTGACTTTGCTTTTTGGCTTTGGCAATAATGTTGAAAAACGAATAAAAGTAAAGCTTGATTCTGAAAACTTTAGAGATTCTACAAACTTAGCTGCCAAAAGCGTGCACAAAATTTGGGCGCAGAAAAAAATAGCGGAACTTGAGCTGGATTACGAAAGCAATCGTGCAGAACTTACTGAACTTGGAAAATTATTCGGCATTGTAACTAGAAACTCATCGCTCATCGTGCTTGAATTTGCCAGTGATTATGCTCGCTATGGCATTAGGCCGCCATCTACCGATCTCAAATTGCAAGCCGAATACGAAAGCCGTAGCAATCGGCGTGGAAGTGGAAGATGGACTGGCACTGCAGTGCTCAACAAATTGAACGAAGGCGCAGTAACAACAGCCGAAAGACTAAAAGTGTGGTGGAATACAGGTTTTAGCCGTGGAGAAGCACGTGGAGAAACCGGAGCAGGAACGCAGCCAAGGTTATCAGAAAAACCACGGAAGCTGCAAGGTTCCGGCGGAAGGCCGCGCGGAAGCGGAGGTGATATGCCAAGCGCACAGGCGGAAATTTTTTCCCAGCCAGCCGCTGCAGTTGAACTTGTTAGAAAAGACAAAGATTATCTAAATAAGCTAACAGGAAATGTTTCGGATGATTATCAAATATATTTAAAATTAAGAACTGATTATGCAAACTCTCCTGCTTTTTATTTTGATATGGCAAATAGATTTTATGAGCTTGGCGACAAAGAAAGAGCGCTTCGCATACTTACGTCCATTGCCGAATTGGAACTTGAAAACGCCTCGCATTACCGCTTGCTCGCTTACAAATTTAAAGAGTATGGCGAATTTGCTCTTCAAAAATTTGTTTGTCAAAAAGTAATTCAGTGGCGGCCAAAGGAACCTCAAAGTTACCGAGATTACGCTCTTGCCCTTGCAGACAATGGAGAGGAGCAGGCTGCGCTTGATTCGCTTTATTCAATCATAAAAAAGCCAATTGATCGCCGCAATTATGGAATAATAGAGGTTATTGTTACGGAAATAAATCGTTTAATCTCCAAAAACGCAAAGCTGAACACATCAAAAATTGACAAGCGCTTGATAATAAACATGCCTGTTGATATTCGCATAGTTATAAACTGGAATATAGACAACACCGATATTGATTTGCATGTAAAAGGCCCAAGCACAAGCGATCGGCGTGAGAACCACAATAATGTAAGTGGTTATGGGCCGGAGCAATTTATGATAAAGAGCGCATTAACTGGCAAATACAAAGTTTATGCCAATTATAACAGTGCCCGTGTATTTGCATCTAAAGACCCGGTAACCGTTATGGCGGAAATTTACACAAAATACGCCGGCGAGGCTGAACAGCGGCGCATTGTGTCTTTGCAATTGTCAAAGGAAAAAGTAGAAATTGCGGAGTTTGAGCTTTGAATACGCCGCAATTCTCACACTCCTTCAAACAGCACAGTGCTAAGATACCTCTCGCCGGTGTCTGGCAAAACTACTACTATGGTTTTGCCCTCGTATTCGGGGAGTTGCGCAAGCTTCACAGCGGCAGCGGCAGCAGCGCCTGAGCTTATTCCGCAAAGAATGCCTTCCTCTTTCATCAAGCGGCGCGCAAAATCCACTGCCTCCGCAGAAGAAACTGTTTCAACCTTGTCCACCAAATCGAGGTCAAGATTTTTAGGAACAAAACCTGCGCCAATGCCCTGAATTTTATGAGGACCGGGCTTGACTTCCTGCTTGTTCAGCGTCTGGGTGATAACCGGGGACTCCTCTGGCTCAACCGCAACGGAAATTATCTTTTTATGCTTCTTAATAAAGCGCGACACTCCGCTTATAGTTCCGCCTGTTCCAACGCCGGAAACCAAAACATCAATGCTGCCGCCCGTTGCGTCCCAAATTTCCGGCCCTGTGGTTTTTTCGTGTATAGCGGGGTTAGCAGGATTTTCAAACTGCTGAGGAATAAAGTATTTATCAGGTTCAGCCGCTTTCATTTCTTCCGCACGCTTTATAGCTCCCTTCATGCCTTGGGCTCCCGGGGTCAATTCCAAATGCGCCCCGAATCCAGCCAAAATACGCCTTCTTTCCTGGCTCATGGTTTCCGGCATTGTGAGCGTTATAGAATAGCCTTTCGCCGCGGCTACATAAGCGAGCGCAATCCCGGTATTCCCCGATGTTGGCTCCAAAATCGTAACGCCAGGTTTCAAAACGCCCCGTTCCTCTGCATCGTTCACAAGAGCAGCGCCAATGCGGCATTTAACGGAAAAAGTAGGGTTTCTCGCCTCTATTTTTGCGAGCACTGTTGCCTTTGCATTGCCAACCACACGGTTCAAACGCACCAAAGGCGTGTTGCCAATGGATTCAGCGTTATCTGAAAAGATTGCCATAAAAACTCCTTTAAGTAAACATACCTATTTACTATGTGTTAAAATATAGAAAAAATTAACGGCGTTGTCAAGGGTATATTTGGCATAGATTTTGCATATATATACGTATGAGAATATCTTCAAATTCGCTGGATTATACTTTATTGGCGTCAATAGGCCATAAAGGCTTGGCTTTAATGGACGATGTTTGGCAGAAAAAGAATGATCCATTCAAAAAAGGTAATGACAATACGTTGCTTTTCAAAGCGAATATGCCTAATCTTCCCAAGAGTGCGCAATTGCAACCCGATTGGGATTATATTCCAAGCAAAAGCAAAGAAAATATGACCGATGAAGAATTTGAGGAAGCTATACGAGCTTTGGCTTTTACAAATACGGAGAAAGGAGCTTTTGGAGCAAAGGAATATGCGAAATTGCTAACGGAATATATTTCCGTTGCCTCGCCAGACCGCAAAGCTGCTTATGAGAAATTCAACGGAATAGGAGATACAATTTACGGAGATTTCAAGGAAAAGCTGATGGTTCGTGGCAGTAATGGAGTTTGGAAAAATGAAACTCTTACTAAAGGAGAGATGACAAGGGCTTCAAAATTCTTGGAAATTTATGCGAGCGCCATTAAAGAATATGATGCAAAATCTGCTGTAAATCCGTATTCGCTCGGAGTGGCAGGTCATTCTAGCATATATAATTTATTGGCGTAAACAATCAAATGCTTCAGATTTTTACGCAAGCACGTTCAGCAAGTCGCCCAGCATTTTGTCTTGAGTTTTGACAACGGATGCATTTGCGGCGAGTTCTTTTTCGCTTTTTATCTGTTCCACAGTTTCTTCTGCCAGGTCTGTAGCGGAGTAATCCTGCGAAGCAGGCTTTATTTTTTGGATAGCCGAAATCTCGGTTCCGGGATTCTGCGAAGTTTGCACCGGGCGGCTTTGGGAAAAGCCGGGCGTGTTTATATTAGCGACGTCGTGTGCGCTAATAGCCATTCTAAGCGAACTGGCCTGCATTGCGGAAGCTGACGGAGATATGTTCATACGTTGTAATATAGGTATTTTTTTAGAAAACTTTAGTCCTTTTTCTTCCCCTTCACAATCTTCGCGTCAACAACATTGGGAGCGTCGGTTTTTTTCGGTGCTAAGGCTGGATTGCGGCTTATCACTATGTATTGAGCTATGCTCCATATATTGGAAATAGTCCAGTAAAGAACCAAACCGCTCGGCATAACAGAGCTGAATACGAACATCATCGCCGGCATCATCCACACAAGCATCTTTTGATTCGGATCCGTAATGGTCTGCTTAATCTGAAGCCAAGTTGTGACCACCATGAAGAACGGCAAAATCGCTATGCCTTCCGGCATAAGATAAGGAATGGTAATGCCTGTCCACACAATATCAGTCTTTGAAAGATCGCTAATCCAACCGAAGAATGGCGCTTCTCTCAACTCAATAGCTCTGCCCAAAACCACGAATAAGCCTATGAAAATAGGCATCTGCAAAAGCATTGGGAAACAGCCGGCAAATCCGCTGAACGGAGAAATCCCGTGCTTTGCGTAAAGCTTCATCATTTCTTCTTGCTGAGCGCGCATATCCCCGCGATTCTTTGCGCGAATGGCATCCATCTCCGGCTTTAATACCATCATTGAACGAGTTGAGCGAAGTTGCTTCAATGCGAGCGGAGTTGTCACCAGCTTAACCAAAATCGTCAAAAGAATAATCGCTATTCCGTAATTCGGTATTATAGAATAAAATGCGTTCAATATTGTCAGCAAAAGACCGCACAGCCAAACAAACCACTTGTCCGCTCCGCACCATTCCCAGCCGCTAACTATAATTTTTTCGTAGCCCTGATCCATAGCCTTTACCTCTTGCCAGAGCAAAGGCAAAATGGCAAAATCAACCGCTATGGAATCGCTGGACATATTATCGGTTATTGTCAAAGCATAAGTGCCAGGATCTTTTTCGTTTCGCTTTTCTTTCAAAGGCTCTGCGCCAAGAGAAGCCTCGCTTACGCCGTCAAAGCTTATTATTGCGGCTATGTATTTTCTTCTAAGTCCAAACCACAACGCTTTGCCTTGCTCACGGTTAAACCAGGTCATTTTTGTCACAGTTTCCCTGTCAACATTGTAAGTGTTGTTCAAAATAACTTCGCTGAACAGGTAAGTCATTCCAAATGATTTTATAACAGGTATTTCCTCAGTCTCCTGCATTCCGCCTTTCCAATTTAAAGTGTAGAACTTGGGCGCAAAACCTTTTATTCTCGTCACGTGCCTAACGCTGTGCCCTTCTTTTGTGAATCTGTATTCTCTAATCACGGCTCTGCCTTTATCATCTTTCCACTCAAAAACAACAAGGCTATCGGACTGGCTTGCAATTGAAAAAGCCACATCGTTAAAGTCCGCTTTGTCAAAGCTCACGCTCAATGCGCCGGCTTCTTTGTTTTGCAGCAATTCGGGGAATTTTCCAAGGCTGTCTGCCAATGTTTTTGGAATTACGCTTGTGATTTTCGCTCCAACCGAGCTTAGAGTCATCCAAAAGCGGTCCGTTTCAATGCGGACTTCTTTATGAGCAACCGTTTGTTCCGCTTCTGCAACAAGCTCTTCTGCCATGTCTTCTTCGGCAAAGGGAGAATCCGCAGAAGAAGGAGCTGCCATGCTGGATGGAGCCGTGAATTCAGGAACGCCCAGATTGGTTTTTTCGCCTTTCATAGCGGCAAGGGAATCTTGCTTCGCTTGCTCCAAAGCGATTTCCTTCGCTTTTCTTTGCAGCTCGGCTTGCGCAATCTCTTGCTGTTTATTTGAATTGTGTATAGCCCACACGAACAGAAGGGCTATTAGAATTATGCCTATAGCGGAATTTTTGCTCATTCATACCTCAAAGCTTCAATTGGATCTAGCCTTGCTGCCTTGCGTGCCGGGTACCAGCCAAAGAACACGCCTATAACAAAGCTCACGGAAAAACTTATAACAATGCTGCCTGCAGTAATGCTAACCGGCCAGTTGATAAACAACTTTACTATATAAGAGGCACAGGCTCCAAACGGAATTCCTATCAATCCACCGATTATGCTTATAAGAACAGCTTCAAATAAAAATTGCATTAAAATATCCAAGCCGCGTGCCCCGATAGCCATTCTGAGGCCAATTTCACGGGTGCGTTCAGTTACGGAAACATACATTATGTTCATAATTCCAATTCCGCCAACCAAAAGGATTATGGCTGCGGCAATGGCTAAAAGCAGTTGCACGGTATTTGCCGTGCTGGAAACCATGTCTATCATTTCTTGCTGAGTTTGAATGCGGAAAGCTTCGTTGCTCGGCGGGAGTTTTTTTTCCTCGCTCAAAATTTCTTTTACCTCTTCAACAGCAAGCTGTGCAGCTTGTTCGTTTGCGGCGGCAGCGTTAATTGTGGAAACATTTGTTGTTGCCAAAACGCGTCTTTGAACGGCGGAAAACGGAGCCAGAATAATATCATCCTGATCTTGCCCAAATCCTGCCACGCCTTTGCTTTTCAATAATCCTATCACTTTGAACGGTATGTTTCTGAAGCGTATTGTTTGCCCAACAGGATTTACGCCTGGAAAGAGGTTGTCTGCAACGGTTTTTCCCAGAACGCAAACTTTGGACATATTTTCTTCGCCTTCAAACATCATTCCGTCTTCTATTTCATATCCGCGAATGTACAAATATTCGGGCCATACGCCTGTTATTGATGTGGGCCAGTTTCCTCCGGTAGCCACAACCTGCCCTCTTGACGAGACTACAGGCGAAACCGCAATGAGGTATTCGCTTTTTTTCTTCAAAGCATGAGCATCGCCCACATTCAAAAGCTGAACGGAAGAGGCATCCATTCGCACGCCGCTTGTTGGTCTGTTGTTCGGGAAAATCATCACAACGTTTGCGCCAAGGCTCCCAATCTGATCCTTTATGGATTGTTTGCTGCCCTCGCCTATGGCTACCATGGTTATAACCGCCGCAACGCCAATAACAATGCCCAGAACGGAGAGAAATGTTCTCATCCTGTTCCTGACCAGCGCTTTGAAGGCTATGCGCATTAGTGCGAAGGGAGTCATGATTTTTCACCCATCCAACATACATTCAAACAAAGCCATAATAGCCTCTTTACTCATATCTCTATACCTGAAAGCGTGTTTAACATTGGAAAATACGTTGCCTTTATTAATTTTTTTATTCTTTGTATCCTCTTTTATTCTTGCAATAGCTCGTTTCATAAGCCTAATTGCAATATTTGCATTAACTTCATTGCTTTGCCTTGCAGGAATGTTATTGCGCGTTATTTCGGAAAATGGTTGTAATTTCAATATCCAAAAACAATATAAAGCAGCTTCATTCCATTCAGACATTTCTATTCCATGAAATATGTAAAAATAAATTCGTCTTTTTTCAACCATATCTATTATGTCAATAATACATTCATTTGATACTGCAAGTCTATCTTTTGGAACATCCGATTCATTATTCCATATCCATTCTCTCAAATTTAAGGCTTTTTCGGCTATTATTTTTTTTGATAAAGGTTCAAACTTTGGAAAATCTTCCAATTTATTAGACATTTTTGGCATTTTTTATTTCCTTTTTGAGCCAGATAACCACTTAAAAAAATCCATTCCATGCGGGCGAATGCGTGAATTATGAACTTCAGGCTGTTTTTTAGCATATTTGTCATATGCTAAATCAAAATCAGCTCCCAGCAGACTAAAAGATTCTTTTTTTAACATGGGGTATAATATAGAAATATTCTTAAGCAAGCTTCCGCTTCAAGGTTGCCAATCTGCTCATCCTATTCCTGACCAGCGCTTTGAAGGCTATGCGCATTAGTGCGAAGGGAGTAATTCTCCGATATTTAATTCATCGCTAATTTTCTCGTAAATAAAAACTAAGTCTTTATTTTCTATAAATTTAAATACGCCTTTAAATCTATAGAATCCATCTTCGTATTTTGCAAATGCATATATATTCCTATTTTTCTCCCTGTCTTTTCTATGCGGTTCTTCTGGTTTTAATTTCTTAAATTGTTCTAGTTTTTCTTCGCCTATATATTTTTCGTAGAAAATGCCATCGTCACTTAAATGATTTTCCCAATCTTTATGGCTTGTAAAATTAGGAAACCATATAGTTTTATCTTTTAAATGTTTAAAACTTGACCTTGATCTTCCGCATATAAATTTTTCAGAAAAATTCCTTCCAAAAATATTATTTGTGATTTGTATTTTTGTGAATTTAATTTCATCGCTTGTGCTTATAGCGCCTTTTGCTTTTATTTGTTCAATGGTTGTCATTTTAGTCTCCTTTTTTCACTTCAACTTGCACATTTGTTGTGTCTGGGATACACTTTATGTTTGAACACTGGCTGTAACCTTGTCCAAAAATACAACAAAGAACAATTGTAACACACAAAGCAATCGCTATCACAGAAATAGTGATATACTTGCAACAAGTATCACATTTTGATTCCTGCAATTTTGCCAGTTCCTTTACCGTGGTTAAAAGAGTATCGTTTAACTCTTTCAAATCCTTGTATTCATTATTCTCAGTCATTGTCAACTCCTATTTTAAACCACTGAATTTTCTTAGACTTAACCAAGCCTTTTCCCCAAAAATAAAATACGCAAGCAATTAAGCCTATCACCAAGAAATAGGCAACAAAAGCCAATGCATAACCGAAAAATATATGAACTGTTTTTGCCCCAAGCAAAATCCAAGCAAAAACCGAACATAAACTCACAAGCTCATTTATTTTAGAAACAGACCAAGTTTTCTCATTGCTTGTTGTTTTATACAAAGGACCGGTTATGCCTTCCTCAAGCTCATATACATGATTTTCCCAGCTTTCCTGCCATTGCTTGCTTCCTATGTTTGACAAAAACCACGCCAAAGCTGTCAAAAAGCCTAAGCAGGTTATTCCAGCTATAATTTCTGGATTTTGGCAAAGATATTTATCATTTTCCGCTGTAACAGAATAAAAATATCCTGCATAAACAGCTGCTTGAAAAAGCCAATGGTAATTGGCTCTTTTCCAATAATTGTCAATTTCAAATTTCCGATTTTCATTGGCTATTTTGTAAGCTTTTTGAAGAACCGTTTTATCTTTAATAAAAAAAGATTTATATTTTTCGCCATCTATTTCATGCATAATTCAATTCTCCTATTTAAGCTCATCCTTTACGCAACGTACGGAAAGCGATACAGTATCGTCGAAGTTGGGATAGTAATAGGCTGCTGCGCCCACACTCTCGCCGTAGATGTTCATGAACCGATAGTTCTCAAACTCAGTACTAGTCCACCAGTAGCCGTAAATGCCAACCTCGGTCACTCTATCATTAGGGTTTTTGATGCCGCTGGCATAGCCCGAAAAACCATAAGCGTCCGTACCGCTATTATTATTCCAACCTCTTGTAGCCTTTAATTTTCTTGCTGGCATTTCTTTTCCCCCAACTGCCGTAATTAAAGCTTCCCATTCGGCATTGCTAGGCAAATGCCAACCTTCAGGGCAAACCGTCAGAGCTGTAACCCGATCATATAAGCGACCATAACTAATACAATGTAGGCCTGTCGTTTCTACAAAGCAAGTACCACATTGGGTACCTGTTTTTTCGTCCACAAGGCAAAGACTGCCTTCCGCATCGTAATTCAGATTTTTAGCCATCCAAACCTGCGTGCCTATCAAGACTGCCTCATAACTTTCACCTTCGTAAAATTCTGGCGTTTTTAAAAATATTCCATTAGGGTTGATAGTCGGCTTGCATTCATATAAGCTTGGGTCATAAGGTTGCGGATTAATGCCGCATCTATCAACAATTTCGCCATTTTCATAACAACGTTGATTTTCTTCATTATACCAACCATTTTCGCACTTCGTCTCTATAGCATTAGCCCCGCATCTTTGCGTTGATAAATCGAATATATTGCCATTATTGCAACAACCTTGCGTTGATAAATTGAATATTTTGACATTATTGCAACAACCTTGACTTGTCTCATTATACCAACTGCTACCGCACTTAGTTTCGACAGTACCTACCTCGCATCTTTGCGTTGATAAATCGAATATATTGCCATTAGTGCAACAACCTTGACTTCTCTCATTATACCAACTTGTCCCATTAAGCCAATCATATCCGCACTTCGTCTCTATAGCATTAGCCCCGCATCTTTGCGTTGATAAATCGAATATATTGACATTATTGCAACAACCTTGACTTCTCTCATTATACCAACCATTTCCGCACTTCGTCTCTATAGCATTAGCTCCGCATCTTTGCGTTGATAAATCGAATATATTGACATTATTGCAACAACCTTGCGTTGATAAATCGAATGTATAGACATTATTGCAACAACTTTGCGTTAACGGATTATAGTCCGCTCCTCCGCACTTTGCGCGAGTAGCTATGGTTCCCGTGCAAATATGAGTAGTTGGGTTATATTCCATGCCATTGCATCTAGAATAAATCACTCCATCATAACAAAAATCAGTATTGGGATTAAATATATCATCGCATTTTCTCAACGCTAAACTATTAGAAGAGCCTCTAACGGAACTAGAGCTGTCGCCACTGCTTAAGTCGCCTCTGACATCTTGCGAATTATCGCCAGCGTTGCCATCGGAACAAGAAAAGATTAATGCAAAGGCAAGCAAAACGCTCGCCGCAAAAGCAAACCTCTGAAGAAGCAGAACTCTGTTCATAAGAACCTCCTATGGTTAAATGGAAATTTGAAAAATTCTGAAAATCCCGGTAATTCTGTGAATTCCGGTTCAGACAAAAGAAATGCGTTGAGAAACAGCCGTAACCCCTTATATTCCAGGCGCTTAGATAGGGGGGGGGGGGGGGGGGGGGGGGGGGCAAATTTGCTAAAAGACATATTAAGAGCCTGCACTGCAAGCTTGTTTACTATATTTTTGCGAAAAATTACCATTAGAAGCAATATAGAAAAAATAAAATGACGATTTGTAATCAAGCTTCCACCAGAGGCTCTACCTCAAAAAGATTTCTACATTCCTCAAAGCAATGCTCTACGACATAACAAGAGAAAAAAATGTTCCGCAAACTCCGGAAGAGCTGGTTCGGCAAAACCTGGTTAACTGGCTTATTGAAACGCTGAAAGTACCGGAAGCCTTAATCAAAACGGAATTTGCGCTCTCGCAGCTCGCTCCAAATGAAAAAGGAAGATTAGACGTTATAATCGCAAACCCAAAGAGCGCAGATTTAAGAGAGCCTTGGCTCTTGGCAGAATGCAAAGCGGGAAAAGCAGATTTGCAAAGCCTGGAAACGCAGGTGAACAAATATCTGAAAATAGTACAACCGCTGCATATTGTGCTTGCAATAGGCAACGAATGGCACTTTTTATCAAAAAAAGGAAAAGGCTACAAAATCGTAAACGAAATTCCCTGCTTTAATGCCGCCCAAAACGCCTAGTTCTTCTCGGCGGCTGATCATCGCCTCTGAACGGCTTTCTGCTGCCGCCATCCCTGCGCTCAACCCTGCCGCCAAAATCTCTTCTGCGACCGCCTTCGGAGCGGCCTGAACCAGCGCCTTCCCTTCTCGGAGGCGGCTCGTCTGTCATAAGCCTGATTTTTGACGGGCGATTTTTGATGGTCATGTGGCGAAGAATGCTCAAAACATCTTCCGGCATATTCTCCGGCAAGTCCACCGTGCTGAATTTGTCAAATAATTTTATATGGCCAATATATCTCGATTCCAAATTCGCTTCGTTTGCAATGGCCCCAACAATGTCTCTTGGGGAAACATCGTCCATTCTGCCGACGCCCAAATAATAACGCTCCATTCCAGATTCTGGCGGTTCAAGATCGCTAAAGCGGCCATCCCGGTTTCTGTCTCCACGGTCTCTGCTTCTTTCGCCTCTTTCACTTCTATCTCTGCGTTCGCCACGCTCCGGACGCTCCCCGCGCTCGCCACGTTCAGGGCGATTGCGCATGGGTGCAGATTCCAATGGTTCCATTTTCGGGAACAGCGGTTGCTCTTCTTGGCTAATATATGCAAGAGCTGCGGCAATATCCGCAACGTCCAACGCCTGTTCCAACGCCAAATTATCTATCAACTCTCGGAAATCCTTCAAATCGCTTTGCTCATGGACAATTTTTGTGACCTCTTCCTTGAATCTGGTTATCCTTTTGCTGCTGATTTGCTCGCCTGTTGGCAAATTCATCTTTTCAATTTTCTGGCGAGTTTCTTTTTCTATCATCGCAAGCAAGCGGTTTTCCCTTGGAGTTACAAACAAGATTGCATTGCCTTCTCTGCCCGCTCGCCCCGTGCGGCCTATGCGGTGAACGTAAGATTCCGTATCGTAAGGAATATCGTAATTCAATACGTGGGTTATTCTGTCAACATCCAAACCACGCGCGGCAACATCGGTTGCAACCACAATGTCTATCTTGCCTTCTTTCAGGCGATTTAAAGTGCGCTCTCTCAAAGTTTGCGCCAAATCTCCGGAAAGAGGAACGGCGTTGAAGCCTCTCGCTTCCAAACGCTCCGCAACCTCAGCGGTAGCTTGCTTTGTACGCACAAAAATCAGCATTCCTTCAAATTCTTCGTTTTCCAAAACCCTTGTCAGGGCTTCCATCTTGTGTTCCTGGCGAACAGGCAAATAACGCTGGCGAGTTTTTTCCACAGTCGTGGTTTTGCTCGTTATTCTTATGGTCTCGTATTCGCCCAAATATGTAGCTACTATTTTCTGCACCGCAGTCGGCATGGTAGCGCTGAACAAAGCTCTTTGAGCGTTTTCCGGCGTTGATTCCAAAATATATTCAACATCGTCTTGAAAGCCCATGTCCAGCATTTCATCCGCTTCGTCAAGCACTAGGGCCTGAATGCCCGAAAGATCTATGGTTTTGCGTTCCAAATGGTCAATCAAGCGACCCGGAGTTGCAACCACAACATGAGTTTTGCGTTTTAGAGCGCGAAGCTGAATGCCCATATCTTGCCCGCCATAGACTGGCACAACATTGAAATCCTTCATAAATACCGAGTATTTTTTTATCGCCTCGGAAACCTGAATTGCAAGTTCTCTGGTTGGCGTTAATATCAGCATGGACGGATTTTTGCCTTCAAAATCAAGGCGAGTGAGCAGCGGCAGTGTAAAAGCCGCGGTTTTGCCAGTTCCTGTTTGAGCGGTACCGAGCAGGTTTTTGCCAGATAAAAGCAAAGGTATAGTTTGCATTTGTATTGGCGTTGGATTCTCGTAGCCGGCTTTTTGAATAGCCTGCATTACATCTTGGGATAATCCCAAATCAGCGAAAGTGCACATAGTTTTACCAATCTATCCGATTGGCGCAAAACCCTTGCGCACTGTGGATAGAAATTCCCAGGGTTGCAAATATAGCAATTTTTACCGAGTTTGTCAAGTTCTTTATTTATTTTCTATCTTACCCCCATGCGAAAGACCAAAAAAATACCAAAAGACATGGAAGATATGAAAGCCTCTGCCATAGACTTCTTTTTGAAGGATATTGAAGCATTAAAGCAATTCGTCAAGAAAATGCATGAGGATTTTGAACAGGACAATCTAGTGTTTGCGCTGAAAATGTTTGTATTGAGCAGCAATAAGGTTTTCAATATGGCTGAATATATGAAGGGGCAGAGCCTGCTTGCAGATGAATATGTAAAAGCCAGAAAGAATATTATTAGCCCCGAAGAACGTCGAGCGGCTTTTGAGCGCTGGATAAAAGACAACGCAGCGTCTTACAGAAAAAATGCCATATTCAAGCAAATACAAATCATAGACAAAATGTCAAAAGAAATTGTACCAATAATAGAGAGCGCAATCAAAACATGAGAGAACTTCATCAACGGTTGCTCAAACTGCACGGCAAACCATACGGCGTATATAAAAGCATGCAGGGGCAGTATTTCAACTTTGGCGATTTTACGCTGAAATTCACGCACATTCAAGGCGACCCTCATGCACAGCCTTCCAGAATAATGCTCAGCGCAAAAATGACTTCGCTCGGATTTCACGCAGATTTATACAGCAATCAGGAAAAGGAAACCGCTCTTGCGGATTTTTTGCTCAGGCAGTTCACAGAAACCGCTGAGAACATAGACATTGTGAAGGCTCATTCGCAAATTATGCAACGAAATTCCCTATATATAGAAAAAGGGATTGTTCGCATTCTAGCCAGCATTAATTTGCCGGGAGAAGGCAGGAGAATTGAAGGCGACAAAGCTTCCGAGCTTTTGATAGGAACTCTCTCGGACTGGGTAACCAGAGCGATGTATTGGAACAACTGCGATAAGAAAAAATGCAAAACTCATGTGCAATGCTTGGCAAACAGAAATTTCTTGCTCGCACAGTTAGCAGAAAAAAAGCTCGCAGCCTTTGTTCCAAACGATGCTATTTTGCCAAGGGAAAGCGGAGCTTCGGAAGCACCGCTGCCAGATGCAGTTCCCTTCGCTTCGCCGCCGGAATTGCTTATGCATTTAGATTTGCCAAACGGCGAGCAAGTAGCCGGCATGGGAATTCCCTGCGGAGTGACGGTGATTGCCGGTGGCGGTTTTCACGGAAAATCCACGCTTTTGCACGCCTTGGAAGAAGCGGTGTATCCGCATATCCCTGGAGACGGCAGGGAACTTATTGTTATAGACCAAAGCGCAACCCCGATTAAAACCGAAGAAGGCAGAGTGGTAAACGAAACAAACATTTCCCCCCTTGTTCGCGAACTCCCGTTGCAAGGCAGCACGGAAAAATTCACCACAAAAAATGCAAGCGGCGCAACCAGCCAAGCGACAAATTTGCTGGAAGCGTTGGAGCTTGGCGTAAGCACAATTTTAATAGACGAAGACGCTTCCGCTGTAAATTTTTTAATCAGGGATTTGCGAATGCGCGAGCTGATAAACGCAAAGCGCGAGCCGCTAATACCATTGACAGACCGCATAAGAGAATTTGCAGACAGCGGAATAAATTTCATAATAGTAGCAGGAGCCTGCGGCGATTATTTGTCATTAGCAGACACGGTGATTGCATTTACGGAATACAAGGCAGAATGTTTAACGGAACGTGCGAAAAATATTACAAAACATATATGTGAAATCGCACCGCCATTGAAAAACATCAAACAAAATCGTTCGGCAAACACAGAAATTTTCCAATCAGGTTTGCTGCCCAATTCTGCCATAGAAAAAAACATAAAGATAAGAGCGATCGCCGGGCAAATATCCATAGGCAAGCTGAGAACAGATTTGCGCAAATTCCCAACGTTTTGTCATCAAGAATTGCAGAGAGGCATTGCAGAAATCCTTTACAATTTCATCAAGGAAAACAAGAATGGCGATTTAAAAGAAAGCTTAGAGAGTTTCTGCGAAAAACTCCCTGAAAACGAGACTTGCGATTTAGCTTTGCCAAGAGTTATGGAATTGGGAGCAGCGTTTTTGAGGGTCACCCATTAAATAAATTCTGCGCCATCTCAACGCCTTTGGTCAAATAAACCTCGCAAAGATCCTTAACCTTGCCTATAGCCTCTTCGCAGAGCGGTTTGTCTTCTTTGCTTATCGGGGAGAGAACCCAGTTTATCAGCTCCCAATGTTCAGGAACTTTCCCAGCGCCAATGCGAACCCTCGCAAAGTTTTGGCCTATGTGCTCAATTATGTTCTTCAATCCGTTCTGACCGCCAGCGCTGCCGTTTGGCCTTATGCGCATCTTGCCGCAATCGAGATTAATATCATCGCTGAACACCAGCAAATTTTCAGGTTTCACTTTGTAAAATGTCATCAAAGCTTGAACGCATTCGCCGCTCAAATTCATAAAAGTCTGAGGCTTTGCAAGCAGAATCTCTTTGCCGGCAATCTGAACCTTTTGAGTCTCCGCTTTGCATTCGCTTTTCCAAGCAGAACTTGCGGCAAGTCTGTCTATGGCCATAAACCCCAAATTATGCCGAGTATTAGCATACTTGGACCCCGGATTGCCTAAACCTACCGCTATGAGATGCATAGTTTCTTGTTTAGTTGAGAGTTGAGAGTTGAGAGTGGAGAGTTATTTTGCATATTTACTCCCTAAGTTATTTTTCGTTGTTTTCACTATGGCTGCAAGTAAACTGGTTAATTCGTTGCATTCTTTACGGTAATGTTGTTTTTTTTCAATAGGGATATAATCTGTATCAAATAATAAATCAATCCAATATAAAGTTTCATTTGCTTCTTTTAATGCAATGTTCATTTTATTTAAAAAGTCAGGTTTACTTTGAGCTTGTTGGGCTTCCCTAACATTTGCTCCTATACTAGTTCCACTTCTTAAAAATTGTTTACTCAAGACAAATTCTTTTTTTGTCTCACTTAAATACTTATATAACTGCACAACATTCACGGCAAAATTATAAGATTTTTCCGCAACGGTTCCTTTGTTTTCACTCTCAACTCTCAACTCTCAACTCTCCACTAATTTTTAATATCAAGTTGGCAAATTTCTCTGCCCGGTTATGAATTGCTTTACAAAAGGATTGCGCGTGTCTTTTATTTGCTCCACAGTGCCTATCTCAATTATGCGACCCTTGTAAAGCATGGCAATGCGATCTGCAACCTTGAATGCGCTCACCATATCGTGAGTAACTACTACAGAAGTCACGCCAAGCTTTAACTGCATATCTAAAATCAAATCGTTTATAACATCGGAGGTTATCGGGTCTAAGCCTGTTGTTGGCTCATCGTATAAAAGGATTTCAGGGCTTAGGGCTATGGCTCTCGCCAAAGCCACGCGCTTTTTCATGCCGCCGGAAAGTTCGGATGGCATTTTTGTGCGAAACTCAGGCACAAGATTTATGAGCTTCAACTTTTCTGTTACTGTATCTTGAACCTGCTTTTCGGAAAGCTCGGGATGATGCTCCCTGAGCGCAAAGGCTATGTTCTCGCCCGTGTCCATGGAATCGAACAATGCGCCCATTTGAAAAAGCATGCCCATCTTTCTGCGAATTGTATGGGTATCGAAAAACTTTGGAGTGGAAATTGTGACGCCGTCAACGCTAACCTCGCCGGCATCCGGTTGCAAAAGACCTATCATGTGTTTTAATATAACAGACTTTCCGCCGCCGGATTGACCGATTATAACGATTGTCTCGCCGCGCCTAATGTCCAAGTTAACATCCAGGAGAACGTCCTGCTTACCAAAACTTTTACGCAAGTTGCGTAACTTAATGATAATGTCGTTTTCCTTGATGGCAACGTTAGGCATTATTTCTTTTTCGCGTCTTTTTTAGGCTCTTCTTTTTTCGCGGCAGGAGCAGCGGCAGCAGGAGCGGCAGCGGCTGGTGCGGCTGCAGCGGCGGCGGCAGGAGCAGCCTCAGCGGCGGCCTCGCGTCCTTTGGATATTGTGAAGATAACCGTGCGTTTTGGGGACACTAAAGATGCTTTGCCCAAATTCAGCTTTTCTGCATAGTAAGTGGTGTTGTTGGGCATTTCGGAAACGTCCAACTCTATGCTTGCCGGAATGTCTGTGGGCTTTGCAGACAGCTTTAGATAGTAGCTCTCCTGAGAAAGGCTGCCGCCCTGGTTTTTAACGCCTATAGGAATGCCGGAGAGGCGAACAGGAATGCGTACCGCAATCGGCGTGTTCTCATCTATCTTCAAAAAATCTATATGAATGATTTTTTGCGAGATATTGTGTTTTTGGTACTGATAGACTACGGCTGGGTTTCCGCCCTTGCCATCTATGACCAAATCCAGCAAAGTGTATCTTTTGCCGGGGGCAAGAACTGCCTCCAAGTCTTTTTCCGTAACGCTTATGGAAAGCGCCTCTGAACCTTTGCCATAATAAATGGCAGGTATGTTGCCTGTTTTGCGAGTACGGCCGCAATCACGCGATGAACCGGCAGTACGGGCTTTTGCATTAAGGGTTATTAGTTGCATAACATCTCCAATTTTGTGTCCTTTTTTATTGGGGTAGCTGGATTCGAACCAACGAATGGCGGAATCAAAACCCGCTGTCTTACCGCTTGACGATACCCCAAGGGAGATGTAAATATAGAATTTTTTAGACTTATTTTCAAGGGTTTGAGTTATTTTAATACAGAGTTTAGATCAAGTTGAGAGTTGAGAGTTGAGAATTGAGAGTTAGGAATGCTTAAAATCACCTATTTTTGAGTTTTTTCACTCTCCACTCTCAACTTTCCACTCTCAACTTACTAGATTTGCATTGTTATGTCTAAACCCATATCTTTAACTGGCATTAAACCCACTGGGACCCCGCATTTGGGAAATTACCTCGGCGCAATACGCCCGGCGCTTGAATTGCGGCAAAAATACGATACGGTCTATTTTATAGCGGACTATCATGCCTTGACAACCGTGCATAACAGGGAAGAAATGCGCAGCAATACCCACAAGGTAGCTGCAACCTGGCTCGCTCTGGGGTTAAATCCAGAAGAGGGCCTGTTTTACAAGCAAAGCGATATTCCGGAGATTTTTGAGCTTTCATGGCTTCTCTCGTGCTTTACGCCAAAGGGTTTTATGAACCGCGCTCACGCTTACAAAGACAAAGTCGCTAAAAATCAGGCTGCGGGCATGGACATTGATGACGGCGTTAATATGGGGCTTTACAGCTATCCATGCCTTATGGATGCGGATATTCTTATGTTTAAATCCGATGTTGTTCCGGTTGGCAAAGACCAAAAACAGCATGTTGAGTTTAGCCGTGATATTGCGGAGCGTTTTAACAAGCATTACGGCAAGGATGTCTTTGTTTTGCCGGAGCCTGTAATTCAGGCAGAAACCGATATTATTCCGGGCCTCGACGGGCGCAAAATGAGCAAGTCTTATGGCAATACCATTGAGATTTTTTTGGAGCCTAAGGAATTGAAGGCAAAGCTTGGGAAAATCGTAACGAATAGCCAGACCATAGAGGAACCCAAAGATCCGGAAAAGTGCAATGTATTCGCATTGTACAAGCTTTTTGCAAGCGAGGCCCAGGCAGAGGCTTTGGCTGCCAGATACCGAGCCGGCGGCATGGGATGGGGCCATGCAAAAGATGCGTTACGCGAGCTTTTGGAGGAGCATTTGGCAAAACCCAGGGAAAAATACAATGCGCTTTTGGCAGATACAACGCAAATAGACAAGATTTTAGCTCATGGAGCAGAAAAGGCCAGAGCTTTTGCCAAGCCTTTTATGCAGGAAATCAGAGATGCAGTGGGGATAATTTAAAGATTGAAAAAAGTCTGAGCTATGATTTTCAAGATTTAAGGATTTTTTTGATTTGTTCATAGTCATAGCCTTTTGCCATGAGGTCGAGGACTCTGGTTTCGCCACGAGTTTCACCGATGACAGCACCTTTTTCCATGCCATCCTCAACGCCTTCTTCATAGCTGACCTCGAGGGCCTCTTTCATATTCCAGCCAGTTAACAGCATATTCTCTACCTCCGACCCGTGACGGGTCAAAAAATCTGCAAAAACATTGCGGCTTATGCAGCTTTTGACGGCTGCCTTAGCTGCATCCTTTAAGCTCATAGCCTTGCAGTTTGCCCTGACTTCAGCTATGAACTCGCCGTAATCGCTTAGCGAGCGGCTTCTGGACACGATGTCTGTGTTCCTGCCCTTGTTTATGTTGTAGGCCTTCACCACCAATTCAAGATTCACATCGCTCTCGAATTCGAAGGACTCGGACAGCCTCATCTCGACATAGTCGTCCATTTCCTTTTCGCCGTTGTACAAAACTACAAATTCCGGAGTGGGTATTTTGACTTTTTTCTTCTTGTACAGATTCTTGCTGCTTGTTATAAGCTCGTATTCCCTAGCTACGTATATCAGCATCCTTAGCGGTATGTTCTCATTCACGGTCGATTGGTGCTCCATGAGTACGACGAGCTTGTCGTCTATCACGAAGGCGACGTCGTTGAGTTGTTCCATGAAGAGTGCGTCCGAGAGCGTTACCATCTCCACTTTGGCGTTTTCCGGGTATTTTCTGCCGGTTACGGCACAATATGCCTCCAATGCGTTTTCGGGCGTTCCGAAGCATTTTGTGAATACGCTGTCTTTGTAACTGCGGTTCATATAGACCTCCTATTTCTTGTCTATACCTTAGACGCTTTTTAAAAGAAAAATCCGGAAAAAAATGCATAAAAATGTGAAAACAATGAGTTTTGCTGCTCAAAAGTTCAGTAGAATTCATTTAAAAGCGGAGAAGTCAAAACTAATTTTGCTTATTCGCCATGAAAATCACACGAAAATGTAAAAAAAGTCCAAAAAATGTAATTTTTTTGTCTTTTTTTGTTTTTTTTATATATATTATAGGTTGTATAAACTTTATTGGAGGCTTTATGAATAGGTTTAAAATGATTGGCTTGGCAGTAGCTTTGGCCGTAACTATGTCTTTTGCGGCTAGGGGGTCTTTGTGGCATTCTAATACGGTGTATGGAATAGTTAAATTCCCATGGGTAGAATCTTGTTTAAAAACTGTTGACCCTACTCATGTTTTTGATGAGTATCCGGATCATATGTTCAATGAAGCAAACAAAGATGATATTTGTTTTAAAAAGCTTGGCGGTTGGTGGTTTGCCTATGTAGCTGGGCCAAGTGCAGGGGAAGATAGGATAGACTGTGGGCCAACTAGCCAGAAAAGTAGCACAACTAATTATGTAGAGGCTAAATTAGATGGTAAATGGCTGAGCTTTGTGGGACCTGATTATAACAGTTGCGAAGGACCAGAGATAACTGATCTTGAAGATGGAAGATCAAAGATGGAGGGTGGCCTTGAACTTAAATTGAGCATAGGTCCAGGGGATCCAGCGGGTTATCAGCCTGATATAGCATCATTTGCTGTTAATCTTAATTATGCAGATAATATAAATGGAAAATCTCCAAATCCATCCAGAGATTTAAAAAATAGGAAAGGCTTTTGCGTAACATATATTAGTGACCACGAAAATACTCTTGTGAAAGAAACTGGTTCTAATATCGGCATGGAGATTGGCTGGAATGAAGATCTTGCGACTGCTGGAACTAACAAAGAAGAACCTTATGACACGTGGTATGCTTTGCTCCCTGATGGGACTGGGGCTGCGCAAGTAGCAAGATTTACATGGGAAGGCACTTTGGATATTAATGATCAATACACGCCCAATACTATCGGCGATTTTGTACAGGACAACTGGGCTCCTGCACCTTATGGCATAGATGATGCAACTAAAAAGATGGTTGCGGTTAAATTCCGTCTTAAGGGATATGAACCTACAGTTGTTAATTTCAAACTGTTGCAGTTTGGCTGGTATGATGAATGCAACACAGACCCAGCTCCTAATCGTATTACTTCAGGCGCTAAAATTGCAAATGCTGTTAACTTCAATATGATTGGCAAAATTGCCTATATGACTGTTGCAAAGCCGGCTGCCGTTCAGGTGATTAATCTGCAGGGCAAGGTTGTTTACACTCAGACCTTGACTCCAACAAATCAAAGAATGAACTTGAACAATCTGCCCACAGGCGTTTACATGCTTCGCGTTCCGTCTCTTGGCTACACAAACAAGATTATTCTGAAATAAATAATAAATGAAAAAAGCCCCTGTTCATAGAACAGGGGCTTTTTGTTTATAAGAGTTATTCTTCCTCGGGGATTTGCGCTTTGAAGTAGTTAACAAAAAGATCGCCTTCGTTTTTTTCCGCTTCTTCGCTGTCGTATTCAACAAGCCACATAAATTTTACAACTTTCGAAATATCAAAAGGCTTGTCTTTATGTAGCCCCACGCCTGTAAGCTCATCTACGGGAATTATTACTGTAGCAGGCGTTTCTGTTTTTGGAATCTCATAATACCAGAAATCTACGTCGTCCGTGGACTGCGATACGGCACGGAACTTATGGGTTCCTCCATTGTATTTATAAGCAAAGGCTGAGATTCCATTAAGCAGCGTTGCATTTGTTATGTCTAAAGCGAGTGCAGCCAGATCGCCGTCTCCCTTTAGATTGTATTTCATCAACGTAATTGCTGGATCGCCGTCTATTGTCATAGTACTTGTTGTTGAGTTGTGGATAACGTAATGAAGAGGCGAATGCTGGCTTGTGAGAGTGTTTTGCAATATAGCGTCTGTTTGCGGAGGTTTGCTGGTGTAGCAATATCTTCCTCCTGGCGGTGGCTGGGTACCTGTGAATAATGGGCATTTAAGAACCGCTTTGCCGTCTTCGCCAATTATAGGTTCGCCATTTTCGTCTGTTGCCTCTTCCATATTCCAAAATAGAGTTAAATCTTCCGGAGAGCTGGCTTTTAAAGTGTAGCCGTATGCATGTTTGCCTCCAAAATTTTCTTCGGCGGCGGCGTTGTTCAAAAAGCCTGCTATAACTTTCTCAGTAATTTGCGGCCCGGTAGGCTCTTCCGAACTGCTGGAACTGGGCTCCGCTTCGGAACTGCTGGAGCTTTGCTCGTTGTTATCTTGCGAAGAACTGGAAATTTTCCCTTCGGAGTCGCTGGAGAGCAAAGATATCTCGTCTCCTCCCCAGTTATCTTTGCCTGAGCATGCAAAAAGCGCAAATATAGCGCCGACTGCAATTATTTTCTTTAACATGGTTGCCTCCCAAGGTGTTTTGTGATAAATATAGAAAAAAACGAAAAATATCACAAAAAAATGCATTTTTTTTAAAAAACAACCATTTTTTGCTATTTTCATTTTAAATAATCTATATTATATATATAAATCGAGGTTCTTATGAAAAATTACCCCTTAGCGATTGTATTCGCCTTTGTGTTCTCCTCAGCCGCCTTTGCAGGTCCGGTTAGCCATTTTGGTGCTTTAAAGGTTTGTGGCAATAATATTTGCGGTGGAACATCCACAACATCATCAACGAAAGTTCAGTTGAAAGGCCCGAGCTTGTTTTGGAGCGATGGTGAAGGTTCTGCTTACTATAGGCAGGAAGTTGTGGACTGGTTTGTTGATGAAATGAAAATTAGTATAATTCGCGCTGCAATGGCGATAAAGAACTACAAAGAAGGTTCTGAACCGATAAACGCTGCTGGCGGAATGAATGGTTATTTGCAGAATAACAAGGATGGTCAAAAAAACCTTATTAAAAAGGTAATAGATGCGGCCATATTAAACGATATATATGTGATAGTTGATTGGCATTCCCATGAAGCCCACAATGAAACTAGCGAAGCTACGGCTTTTTTCAGGGAAATGGCAACGGAATATAAAAATGTCCCGAATATAATATGGGAAATTTACAACGAGCCTGTTAGCGCACAAGCTGCTGCCATAACTAGTTATTCAAATACCGTTATAAAGGCAATTCGCGATGCGGGAAACAATAATCTCGTTTTGATAGGTAGTAACTTTTATAGCCAAAAACCGAGCGAACAGGCTAGCAATTATGGCACCACAACTAAAGCTCAGAGTGACAATGTAGCTTTTACCTTTCATTTTTATGCCGCTGAACATCCGCAAAGTGGAGGTATTGGCACTTCTGCAGCTGGTGCTAGAACTGCTGGTTATGCGGTGTTTGGAACCGAATGGGGTGCAGTTATGGCAAATGGAGATGGAAGTGTGAATACTAGCGCTTCAGATACTTGGACAAGTTGGATGGACAATAACGACGTTAGCAATTGTATGTGGAGTGCAAGTGCTGCTTTAAAAACAGGGGGCAATGCAAATAGTGGTATTCAAGGCTCTTCTATGTTTAAAGCTGGTACAAATTCCACAGCTCTTTCAACTAGTGATTTAGCTGGTTCTGGGACGTATTTTCGAACCTATATGACGGGATCAGGCAAAAAGAAATGGACCGATTACATACCGGCTTCTCATCCCAAATGCAAAGATATTACTACAAGCGTTGAAGACGGCCAGTCTGTTACTTTAACCAGCGCGCAGCTTGAATTGGACGGAGATATTTCGAATGTCAGCTCTGTGCCGTTCGGAGAGCTTTCAATTGCTGACGATAAAAAAAGCATCACATACAAAACTTCGGAGAAAGGTTCGGATGCTTCTCAGGTAAGGTTTATATACAAAGTGACCAAAGGCAGCGTCACCATTCAGAGCAAAGCTGTAATAAACATAACAAATAGACGGCCCATTTTGCCATCTGCAGGCCCTTTCAATGTTAGCCGCAGAGCTCCCAGAGGTTTGGATTTGGCTAGAGATTTAGCCGCTAAAAATCCTTCAGGTGGCGCTACGGGAATTGAATTTACGCAAGTTTCCGTGGAACCGGCGGGAATGGGAAGCGCTGTTATTGCGGGTTCTAAGAGGGATTCAGTAGTTTTTACTCCGGATCCGTCTCAGCGCGATGTTGAACTTGCCGAAGCAACGCTTAAATATACGGTTAAAAATACAGCAGACAATAGGAGCGCTTCGTCAAGCGTTGTTTTGAAGCTTAAAAATATGGCTCCTACAGGCGCTACCAAAAGAATCAACAGGCCAAATACGGGACCTATAACCTTGGCTATAGAAGATGTTGAAGGAAAAGATGCAGATGGCGATCCATTGTCATTTAGCAAAGCGTATTTGCATGAGCAATATCCTGGAACGCTTAGCAAAAGTGGCGATTCCTATGTATATACTCCTGCGCCTGATAAAACAGGCTTGGTCTCTTTGCTGGTTGTTTTAACGGATGGTACAGCTATTTCCTCTACAATCACATTGCATATAAATTTAACTGGAACTGGATCCCCTATAGGCACTCTTACGCCGCCAACGCAAATTCCTGACCATCAAGAGCCGGATCCTTGCGAAATAGATCCTTCTTCTTGCGAGCCCGATTTCATTATTTCCAGACCTGCGGGTAGCGGCTCTTTTGGCTTGAAGTCTATTGGTTCCGGCAGGGTAGAGCTTTCTTTTGCTCAAAGCGGCCATGCAAATCTGGAAGTCTATTCGCTTTCCGGGAAAAAAATGGGTACTTTGTTGAATAACTGGCAAAATGCTGGTTCAAGCGAGGTGTCCCTTAAGAATCTTAATCTGCAAAAAGGCATTTATATCTTGCGCTTAAAGCAAGGTTCGCAGGTCAAGACTCTAAGGATAGTTAATTGAGATCCATATTTTTTGGAGTTTTGCTTTTAACAATTTCTTTTGCCGGTCCGGTTTCTTACTACGGCGAACTTAAGGTTCGCCCCAATACCCCGTTTATAGATGGCGCAAAAACAAAGATCAGGGCGCAAATTAGAGGAGTTAGCTTTGGCTGGAGCAACACAGGCTGGGAAAGCGAGAGTTTTTACAATGCAAATGCCGTTGAGCGCATGGCAAAGGATTGGAAGGCAGAGCTTGTGCGCGCAGCCTATGGGGCCACGCGCCTTGGATTTACCGAGACGGATGCCATAGCCAATCGCAAGAGAGTAGAAACAATAGTAGAGGCAGCCATAGAGAATGATGTTTTTGCAATTATAGACTGGCATTCGCATTATGCTCACAATGAACTGGAGCAAGCTTCGGAATTTTTTGCATATATGGCGCAGAAATATGGCGAATACGACAATGTGATATTTGAACTTTACAATGAACCTCTCAATATGAATTGGGATGATATAAAAGCTTATTCCGAGCAGATAATTCCGATAATACGAAAACATTCAGACAACCTTATCCTCGTAGGTACTCCCTTTTATTCCCAAAAAATTCAAGATGTGATAGGCAGAAAAATCAGAGATGCCAATATAGCTTATGTCGTGCATTTTTATGCAGCCAGCCACTACGTGGATTTTTGGAGCGAAGATATGAATAAAGCTATAAACGATACAATCCCAATTTTTATAACGGAATACGGCACAACCAATGCAGACGGGGGTTGCAGTCCCATAGCTTATGGGGATTGTTCCGCCGACCATTACAATACGCACAATGCCGAACGTTCCGATGCCTGGCATGCTTATATGGATAGCAAAAAGATATCTTCCGTAGCTTGGAATATAAACGATAAATACGAGGGATCGGCGTTTTTCGGCGCTGTTCCAATGCGGGGCGGCGGGGCTTTTGACCAAAGCTCGCCTGAAAACTGGTCAGATACAACAAAAATGACAGAGTCTGGCAAATACGTATTCAAAAAGCTAAACGAATACTACAAAACAGCCCCCTGGAATTCCGATGCTGTATCCATAAAGAGCTTATATAACAAGCTCCCCGAATTTCAGCCTGCCGCGTCTTACGAATTATATACGCTCCAAGGCAAGCTGGTTCGCGAGCCTTCAGACAATGGCGTTTATATTCTGATTACGCGGCAAAATGGCGCTGTAAAATCGAAGATTTTAAGAGTTGTAAAATGAATTATTTACTATATTTATGTTCATGATTTTCTTTGCGGCATTGTTTTTATGTTTTACCAGCGCTTTTTCCGCTTTTAGCGATTATAGGGACAGAGATTCTCAGCGCTTTTTGCCAAAAACAGTTAAGCCCTTCCGTGCAGATCAGGATGTGGTTACAATCATAATGCGAGAAAGCATTCCCAGAGGCGGCGGTTACACCTACCAATATCCGCGCGAAAACCCGGAACCGTTCTTTACGGATAAATACGCTATGGAAGGCGATTTGTCCATGGAAATAGAATTAATAGCAAGCGATTATTCTGGCGTTGCCATTTGCATAGCCGGCTCTGCTAATATAGAACCGTATTTGGAAGAAGGCGTTTTGCAATTTTGGATTAAAGGTTCTCAAGGCGGGGAAATAGCTCAATACGTGCTTGTGGATGACGGCGTGAAGAGCGGCGGGGAGTCTATGCAGGTGAAAATAGGTTCCAAAAGCTTTGGCGATATAACAACCGAGTGGCAGAGAATCACAATACCCCTTAAACTGTTTGGAACCACAGGCGTTTACTGGGATGCCAAAAACCTGAGAGAGGTTATGCTGCCTTTTTCCTGGAATAATGTAAAAGGCTTTAGAATAGAAGTTCGCAAAGATGAAAACAAGTATTTCAAAGTTTGGCTTGACGATATAGTGATTAAGAAGGTCGGCGAAGAATATCAGGGCCCGGCTGGTTATCCGTTCCGCAATGTTCTGTGAGGATTGCATGAGAGTTAAATTATTCTGTTTGTTATTTCTAGCGTCCGCAGTTTGGGCACAAAATGTGGAAGATCGTTTGGATTCTCTTGGAGAATACAATGCTTCTACGGTTATAGGCAAAGATGATTCCCCAGTTGCTGTTTCCGGTGATCTTGCCGTTCGGTTCGGGCATTATGAATATCTAAAGGTTCCAACCCTGCAAGGCAAAGAAAGAATGCGCACCTTTGTCAGTTCTGCATTGAGCGCTTTTATAGCGGTTTCTCCGGCATCTTATTTAACCGTGTTTTCCAATCTTTACTTGCCATTTGATTTTGGCGGTTACTATACAAATAGCCAGGCTTTTCAACCTAACAGGGAAAATTTTGGCAATACTGGGGAAAGGGTGCAATGGTTCCATCCGTCAACGGATTTTTATGGAGCGTCTATAGCGGAAAACATGATTGCAGGCATGGATATGCGTGGCGGTTCGTTTGGCGCAACTTTTTTTATGGGCGGAGTTATCTGGACTTCTCAAAGCCCGCTAAGCATTTATGAACGCGAAACCAGCCCGCGTTTTGTTTCTCAATACGAGCTTTACGAAGAGGAAAAAGTTGTTAGCACCTATTATAAGGAAAAGAGCTTCAAACCTGTAAAAGAAGGCGGCAGAGCGTTTTGGACAAATAGACCTTTTGGCGGCATGTTATTGGATGTGCATACCTTGCCTTGGGATTTGAAAGCCCAGTTGATGCTTTCTCAGCCTGCAAATATAGATATAGGAACCAGAGATGGCTTGCGCATTAACACCAGAGATAATAGCGAATTGGCTATGGTGGGAACTTACGATAATCGCGGCACTGTTATAGCCGGGCGTTTTGCTAAGGAAAAAATTGAATTTGGGCAGGCGAGTTTGACTTTGGGCGCAAATTATATGGGCGCCAATTTTGACCCGGAGCAAATATATGAAACTAATGTTTATCCATTTATCCGTTATCCAGACAGTAGCTTGAAATATGAGAATCTGCACGTTGCCACATTGGATTTGAAAGGTAATTTAACTCCGCAGTTCTTTTTGTCTTTTGACTTGGCGGTTAGCTGGGACGATAGCACTATTTTTCGCCCTACTGAGTCCTGCGATGTTTTTCTCCGTACCTCTAATTGCTATGATCCTACCAAGTATAGTTCTGCAAAATCCAGCCCGGCCTTTGGCTTTTACGTAAAGGCCCAAGACAAGCATTGGGAGCCCATAACCATGGAGCTTATTTATTTGCCCAAAGATTTTTATTCGCCGTATTCGATGTCCAATCCCGATAGAGTTGCTTCTTGGCGCAAAGACCAGTTTTATGCCGGCGCTGGAACTTTCCGGTATGGGCCAAATATTATGGGTGTTAACATAAAATTGGAGCCAGAATTTAATAGAGGGCGTTTTGATGTGCAATACGGCATTCATCGTCAGGTTGAAGATGGAGCCGACATAATAAGCTTTAAATATAATTTAGTTGGAAGATATTTATGGGAAACTTCCACTAGTTGGACTAAACACAAGCCTTTCTTCCACTCAGATTCCGCTTATTGGGGTAGCGACCAGTCGAGACGTTACACTTACAGAGTGGCAGGCCCCAGAGGCAGTCAAGCTGCAGGCAATTCTCCTTATAAACTAAGCGACCAAAGAGGAGGGTTGCGTAGCGGATATGGAGAAACATGGGATTCTTTTACGCCTTATGAAAATTCTCAGGATGCGCTTTATTGTGCGCAGTTTAATTTTTATACTGTCAATTCTGGAGATACTCCTGTAACTTGCAATATGCCTACAAGCGTAAAGTGGAATTCTTCTGTGGTTGCAGATATAGGTTATGATATAGGGCACTGGTTTAATACAGATAGAAGCATAATGCTTTCTCTTTATACTGCGCTTTCTGGAGTTTCAAGGTCTTTTGTTCCTGTAGCTTACACAGATAAATATTCAAGCGATATGCTTATGTGGAATTGGTTTGTGCAATCAGAACCTGCTATTGCAATCACCCCGAATTTGCACGGAGTTTTGATTTTTGGTATGGAAATGTTCCGTGCAGAAAAAGCTTATGCTGCAATTAGCTTAGGGACTAATCCGGGTACAGCTTACGGCAATTTATATCCAGATGGAGGTTATGATTATAAACTTTCTCCAATAAATATTTTGCAAACCTCGCTTGGTTTTGGTTTTGATTGGGATTTTGCTGCGCGCGCAGGTTTGCATTTCCGTTATAGATATATGACTAATAAAGATGAATTCTTGCCGCAGAATGATTGGAAAGTTCACTATATTCAAGCCGAAACAAAGGTTTGGTTTTAAAGCGAGGCGTGAGATATGAATAAAAAGCTGATTTTTGCCGTTTTCTTCTTTTGCTTCCTTGCTTTTGCAAATGCTGAGCAACAGGAAATAGATAACAGAATTGAAGATATTAACGCTCGCAAGGGAATTGAAATAGGGGGGACTGTTAGGAGTGCCTCTTTTAACTCTTATTTTGAATCTCCTCAAGAAAAACCTAATGCAAATGTGGGCACGTTTGAAGGTATTTTTACAAATAAAATGCCAAACCATGAAATCTCGGAATTTGTTCAGGTGGATTTGGATTTTAAGTTTCGCCCATGGGATGTTATTAGCGCTAACTTGAAACTGCGTTTAGGGGCTGGGATGCAGGAGTATTTTGCCGCAGCTTCTACAATAGTCGCTGTTCCGTGGATGAATATTGAAGGCAATTGGGGCGAGAGTTTTTATTGGGTTGTGGGGGATTTCCGCCAGTCTTATTCTCCGCTCACTCTTTATATGCCGGGTTTTGACATTATGTATGAGCCTGTGGCATTTGCACGAAAAAGGGAAATGGCTCAGAAAGAGGCTTTGATAGATGGCAATCAAAGAAATTTGCAGGGTTTCAATCTGCAATTCCGCCCGCAATTGGGGGAAACTTTGGGCGAACTTCGCATAGAGGCGTTGGGAGCAAGGCTTCGCCGTGCTGGTTTTTTGGATGCGAGCGGCGCAATGGGCAATATGCTCCCTAACGAAGGCATTGCTGGAGCAACGCAGGCAGGACGTTTTGACAAATTTTTGTTAGCTGGCAACTTGGAATTTTTGCCTCTCAATAAAAATCTGTTGATAGGCGGTACTTATTTATATATATTTGACGATAAAAAATCTGCCAAATATTATGAATGCCCAAACTGCCGGTTAAGGCCTTTTGACAAAGAATTTTTGCTCAATACTCTGGATTCCCTGCCTCAAAAAACCATTGTGTTTGCAGGGCGTGCAGGAGCAGATGTAGCTGGCATGCTTGAAACCGATTTTTTGGTAGCAAACATAATTGGCGAATTTGCAATGTCTAACGACAAAATTTATTCCATACAGCCTGTAACGGATGAGGACGATAACATTATAGGCTTAACAAATAAAAGCAAGCGGGAATCCGGTCAGGCAATATTGGTTCAGATGGACTTTGGTTATAAAGGCGCCGTGGATGTTGTTCTTTCAAGTTCCCTTATTCGCAATGATTCTGCTTGGTTTAACAATGTTGCGCAATCCCCTTCGTTTTTTGCAAGGCGGATATTGAACACAGATAAGGATGTGGGTTGTGGCAATGCGAATTGCAATAATCAAAATTTTAACTTGAGCAAATACGGAGTTTACTCTCCTCTTTATTCCACCTTTGACGCTCTTTATTTCTTTACGCCCAAGCATTCGCCTATGGATGCAGGTCTTAGTCCTGGAGCGCCTGGAGGCAGCACTTCTCAAACGATGAGTTATAATATTAGCCCTTATGCCAAAACATCATGGAATCCTTCTACTTTAACACGCGCAGAACTTGCTATATTGGAGGAATTTTCCGATCTCAATTTGCAGATGGTTTTGCCAAGCGGTTTTGCAACTTCTAACCGCGTAGGGTTTCAGGAAGTTTTAACAGTAAATTGGAAAAATCTTGCGGAAGCAAAAGCTTTGTTCGCAAATTATGAGCAGCTTTTGGCGAATTATGGATCAAAAACTGCAAAATATTCGGAATTTGGCGGAGGCGCGAAAGTAGATGTTTTGGGAATTTTAGGTTTTGAAAAACCTCTTGAATTAAGCGGCAGCTATAAAAATAGCTCTAAAGAGCAGGAATGGCGGTTGCATGGCAAGGCCGAATATGAAAGCGATTTTATAAATGCCAGCCTTTATTATCGTTTCTTTAGGAGGTTCGGTTTGACTTTAGGCTACCAGCAGATAAATTCCGATTTGAATGCGGCTGGAACTTTGCTTCAGAAAATGCAAGCTGAAGCCTTGGGTTTGCAAGTTCCTACGGGAGCTCTTTTGGGTACAAGGGTAGATCCTCTTAAAATAGTTCCTATTGTAAAAACCGTGCAAAATCAATGGATGGCAGGAATTGATTACACCGTAGCAAAGAATGCATGGCTTTCCATAAATTACGGTATTATGGGTGTTGAAAATACCTATAAATTGCAGGACGGCGATAAATACAGTTTTGTTGATGCAAACGGAATAATAAGCAGCACAAGTACAAATTTGCCCGGTTATTTGGCTGTAAATGGAGTTGAGCCGGGCAAAACGGAGTTAAAGCATGAATTTTCGCGTAATATTCTTGAAGCAACCATCAATGTGGAGTTTTAAAGTATGAGATATGCCTTAATAGTTTTTGGTTTGTGTTTCAGCCTTTCTTTTGCTCAAGAAACTGTGCTTGCCGCTTTGGATAGCATAGAAGAAAACACTATAGGTTTTTCCTTGAACGGCAGCGCAAAAGCCGGAGCTTTGGGTTCTATTTTTGATTCCAAGGCATTGCTGGACGAAGAAAGCGTCTCTGAATATTCTGCGTTTACCGATTTTATATTGAGTATTTCCATTCGTCCGAGCAATGAGACAAAGGCCACTTTTGATTTGCGCTTTCATAAAGACTGGCAGTCTGCCTATCGCGAAGGCAATAATTCCCCGATAATAAGGTGGTGGTCTTATGATGGAAATATATTGAATAAAATGCTGAAATTCAACGTGGGAACAATGCGCGTAGCCTATACGCCTCTAACCATATATTTGCCCGAACCTGAGCTTATAATGGAGCCGGAGATATTCGCCTCTCTTAAAAAAGATGCCATGGAAGAGAGATATTTGGATGGCACAAATCGCAGGCTTTTGCAGGGTTTGAACCTTGAATTTGGCACTTCTGCAGGCGTGCTTGATAAAATATTTGTGCAGGGAACCATTGCGCGCTTGCGTAGAATTGCGGATGGTACGGACAGAGTATCCTTTGATTATGACCCGAATAAAGACAGGTTTGCAGCAGGTGCGCGCGTTGGCGTAGAAGCTTTTGGCCTTTACGCCGGGGTGAATGATATTTATGCCTTTAATAGGTATGGCAGTTCAATGAAAAATGTAAACTTTGATTCTTTGGTAAATTTTGAAAACAATAATGTATTGAGCCTTGAATTGAATTATAACAGCAAAAAATTGCTTTCTGGTCCTTTAAATTTTGGCATTGGCGCAGAATATGCTATTTCTAATTGGAGTCACTACCAGCAAAAAAGAGTAGATGCGGCTCCTAGGACATCTTTGGCTTTTGTTCAGCTCGATACTCTAATTGCTATTTTAGGCCCACTAAATCCAACTGCCAATGCTCCGCAAAATCGCAACAATTCTTATCTATATTACAGAACCGCAGTGCCTAGCGGAGTCGATCGTTTCGCTTATGAACTTTCCAAGGTGAGTTCCTTGGAAAATAAAGGGGCTTTGCTTGCCCAAGCTTTTGTGTCTTTTGACCAGAAACCATTTGAGGCAAAACTCTCTGGCAATTTCATAAATATAAACAAGGATTTTGAAGCGGAACTTGCCGCTTCGCCAGCATTTTTGCCCAATTTGCCCATATTGAACAGCGATGCCAATTTGGAATATAATTTGAAGCAATTCCGGACAGGTTCCTTGGAAAATATGTATTATTCTCTTTATTATACACTGCCTTTAAGTGCTATGACAATAGTTAACGGCCAGCAAGGAAGAGTCGGCAATGTAATTCCTCCTGAAAGTGGAACAAATATATCTCTTTTCCAGTCAGGAAATTTGGCCAATAACTATAAGTTTGCCCATTACTATCGCAATGCATATACGCAGCAGACATATACCCGTTTTGAGCGCAGCACGGATGATAGATTTTCATACTTGGATCCTTCCATAAATATGGCCCTGCCTTATGGATTTGCCACTCCGGATAGAAAGGGAGGCGATGCGGACTTTAATTTTGTTTGGAACAAGGCAATTAATGTTAAGGGCATATTTGGTTCTTATTCTTCTGAGTTTGCAAAATACAGCCGTTTTGGCGGCGGCGTGGAAGTCAATTTGGCCCGTTTGGCGGAGCTGGAAAAAGCTCTGGTGATTTCGGGTTCCTATGAGCAGAGCAAAGAAGAAAAAGGTGCGTGGAACCCTCAGGCAGACCGTATTATGGCTGGCGTTAAAATAGGCATTTGGCGCGGGCTTTCTTTGATAGGAGGGTATCAGCAGCTTTCAAAAGAATTTAAGAATCCTTATATTTTGGTTGATGAGCCGGATGCAGGTTATCTGGCCATAGACAAAACTAGCGAAATACTGGCAATAGGCGGGCCGCAAATTAAAATCAGCGAAAGAGCAAATTTCTCTCTGCAAGGCGGGTTGCTTGCTAATTCAATTTCCTTTACATTGGATGGAGAGAAAAATAATATTGATTTGGAGAAGCTGATTATGTCTGGTTTGGTAACGGTAAAGTTTTAAGGAGAGGCGTCTATGAAAAAAGAATTATCAGTTTTCTTGTGTGCGGTTGCGGCTCTGTCTTTTTGTTCTTGTTCTGATATGGATGTGAGCCAAGAAGAGAAGTATAGTTTGCCAAGCGATTTTGACTGGCAGGTATATGCTGAGATAAATAAAGATGTTGCGATGAGCCAGATTATAATGGATATCAGGGAAAATAACAGAGCGTATAGAGGAGAAGGCGAATCAGCAGCCGATTCTACGGCAAAGGCAGTGAGCAATTGCGCCAATCTTCTTTCTGATAATGAATTTGCGAAAAAAGTTTATTTGAATTATGCAGCTTGCCCTAAACAGGGTTGGGTTCAGGGAGACAGATGTCCTGGGGGCAGGCCGATTTTCTCGAACAACGATGGCGATATAGCGTCATGGCAGTGCGGCGATTGCTGGCGCGGAGGCTGGGACGACCTTAGCGAGAAAGATAAAGAATGTTTGAGCTATGACCCCGATGTTGACGAGTGGAAGCCGTGGTGCAATAGTATGCCAAGCACTCTTGAATCTATTTTACCGGAAGAATTGGCTAAATTCAACGGAGCAACTTCAGCTTTTGCGCCGCTTAGGCTAATGTGTTTTTTTATGCCCAAGGCAGAGAGGCTTGAAGATGCGGAGAATTATTTGAAAAGTTATTATTATTCGAATGGCAATACAGTCGTTTATGGCTCTAAATTTGATTCGACTCTTGTCCAACTGCATTATTATTATATAGGGCTTTATGATGGAAGGCCATATAAATATTGCGAATCAGGAAAAACAGGCGAGGAAAGAAGCCTGGCTCTTGCAGACAAACGAGCGGGTTATTACGACTATGGCAAATATACTTTCTGTTTGGATAAATCTGATGATGGGATTAATGACAGGATATATGTGGTAAAATGAGGTTTGCGATGAAAAAGATTTTGCTGTTTTTTGTTTTGTTTTGCGCTACTGCGATTTTTGCCCAGAATAGGGTGATTGGCTATTTTCCTCATTGGGCGCAATATTCGCAGTTCAAACCTTCGGACGTGCGCTACGAGTTTGTATCGGAAATCCGCTATGGCTATTTGACTCCCAATGGCTCGGATTTGCTCTTTGCTGACGATAGCGACAGAGGCAACTTTTTGGATTTGGTAAAGCGGGCTAAAGCCGCAAAAGTTAAAGTTACAGTTGCAATAGGCGGCATGGGCAGCGAAGCCGCTATGAGCGAAGCTTATGGTACAAAAGAATTGGCGCGGGCAGCTAGGGAATTCCAAAAAGAATACGGCGTGGATGCTTTTGAACTGGATGGCGGCATGGTTAGCGCAGAAGATTTGCGAAAATTATTGCAAATGGCAGCGGACTGGGCGAACGATGGCATTGCTGTTAGCGTTGCGGTTCCGGGAGATGAATCTTTGGCCTCGGCAATTAGCGGTGCAGATTTGAGCGGAATTGAGAACTTCTCGCTCTGGTTCACAGATCAGGCTTCCGCTGGCGATTCGCAAGTTAAGCCCAATTCAAATACAAACGAGAATATCAATGTTTTGGCCGCTTTTGCAAGCGCTGGCGTTCCAAAAAACAAGCTGGTACCCATAATTCCGTTCTACGGCAGAACTTTTTACAAAGCAAATGGGCTAGGCTCTTCTCATGAAGGCGTTGGCTCTGGAAACGAAGGCATGCTGCCTTACAAAGATGTTCTGGACAAATTCAAAGATGCTGTTACATACCAAGTTTCATTTGACGAAGCTAGCAAAAGCGAAGTTGCCGTTGGTGCAAGCGAGACCATAGTTTTCAATGGAATTCCTTCGGTTAAGGCTCTGGCAGAAACAGTTAAGTCAAAAGGATATGGCGGCATTGCAGCCTTTGACATTTCTGGCGACCATAGGGAGCCTATTGTTTCATTGCTTGTTACAGCTGGCCAGATACTACGGCCGAGCGTTGACTATAAGACGAAGAAGAAGCGCTAAGCTCTCTTTGCGCTTTTTGAGCCATTTTTGCGGCATCTGCCGCTATTTGCCTGTCTGCTGGCGATGGGTCTGCCGGAGCAAGGGCGGCTTTGCGAATAACATCTGCTTTCCTTATGGTTGCTTCCGGAGTTTTTTCGGGGCTTGTGTCTAGATTCACATGCCCTCCGCTGGCATATCTTTTGCCATCGGGTCCGGTCACATAGTTGTAATTCGCGCCGCCACGGGCATAGCCGCCCGCTGCACTTACGTGCGCCTGCTCATGTACCTTTACTTTTTTGTCTATTTTTTCCAGTTCGTTTACTTTTCTCTGTTCTTCATCGCTTAACTCTCCCTCTCCTGCTGCCTCTTTTTTCCCCGATGCCTCTTTCTCCTTTTTTTCGCTTTTTTCATCCAAGATTTTCCACCCTTCGTCAGTCAGCGATAAATCGTAGCCATTTGTGTTTTTTCCTGGATTTTCGGTTGGTATTTTATATATAGAGACATCAGCCGCGCTTGTTGCGGGCATCATGCTTGGGGAAATTTTGATGCTTTCTACCATATATATACCTTCCTTGTTTCAGGTTATCGGCAGTTTTTTGGAAAACTTTAATAAAAAAAATTATAAATGCAACATTTGCACTTTTCCGCCAAATTCTATGCTAATGGGCATTTCCAGCTTTCCGCTGAAATCTTCGCCGTCTATTTGGATAAATTCATCGTTTTTCAGGTTTATTTCGATTTTTTTGGCTTTTATTACCGAAGTTCCGGGGCCAATGATTGAAAGCGCTTTCAAAAAGCCCCTTATGGATTTGACCTTTAAAACTTCCAGCAATCCGTCTGCCATGTCTGATTTTCCAAACGGGTTGTTTCCGCCGGCAAAACTTGGAATATTGCCCACTATAACGGTACGGTTGTTCACAAGGGCAAAGTTTTTCTTTTCGCCGGACTCGTATGTCACTTGCAATTCCCCGGCTTCCAGGCGGTAGTCTTTGTCTGCGAAAAACCGTTTTACATAGTGCAGCTTATTTTTGAACACGGAATTGCCTGCTATTCTGCCTGCAGCTCTGTCGCAGTTGAAATCGTGGGCAATGCGAGCGTCTATGCCTGCGGAAAAATAGTTTGCCATCGCAAATTTCCCGTTTATTTTCCATAAATCGAAGCTTCTGGTCTGGGCCGTAACCAGTTTGCGAACCAAATACAGCAAGCCTCTGCTCACAAGGGCTTCGTAGAGGTTTAAAACCCTGGCCAAATCATTTCCGGTTCCAAGAGGTATAAGTCCTATTTTTACATTTCTCAATTCCTCGTGCTGCAAAAGAACGTCGAACACCGCCGTTGCCGTGCCATCTCCGCCCACTGCAATCACGCACTCGGAATTTTCCAGGGCTTCTTTGACCTGCTCGTCAAAATATTCATAAATGCTGAATTCGCATTTCCATTCATGCTCGTCAAAGGCCATGGAGCGCATAATTTCAGGCAAAAAATCAAATACAAGTCTGCCTTGGCCACCGCCGCTGATGGGATTGATTAAAAAATGGAATTTTCTCGGCATAAAGTTCTTATAAATTTAGTAAAATTTTCTATTTTACTATTTACAAATGAAACTTAAAGATATAAGCTCCCCAAAAGACATAAAGGGAGCCAGTGCAAAAGAACTGGAAGCTTTGGCCGAGGAAATTAGAGCTGTTATTCTGCGGCAGGTTTCTGAACATGGCGGGCATTTGTCTTCTAGTTTGGGCACGGTGGAGCTTGCCATTGCCCTGCACTATGCTTATGATACCCCAAGCGATATTTTGATTTGGGATGTTGGGCATCAGGCTTATGCGCATAAATTGCTTACCGGACGATATGAACAATTTTCAACCTTAAGGCAGCGAGGAGGAATTTCCGGTTTTCCAAAAAGAAGCGAAAGCATTTACGATGCTTTTGGAGTTGGACATGCAAGCACGTCAATTTCTGCAGGACTGGGCTTTGCTGTTGCCCGCGACCTTTCTGAGAAAGACAATCATGTTGTTGCTGTTATAGGCGATGGTTCTATGACTGGAGGAATGGTCTTTGAAGCGCTGAACAATTCAAGGCAAACGAAACGGAATTTCACCATAATTTTAAATGACAACAAGATGAGCATAAGTCCGAGCGTGGGAGCTCTTTCAAAATATTTGAGCAAGTTGTCTGTTAAGCACAATAGCTCGCTGGAAGAGATTGGAAAATTTGTACGTTCCATTCCGGAACATGTGGGCAACAAACTCAAAGACCTTATGGAGAGCGGCAGATTGGCTCTTGAGAACATGGTGAATCCTGGTCAGTTTTTCAGAGATTTGAGCGTACGCTATTTTGGCCCTTTCGATGGGCACAACATAGAAGAATTGGTGGAAACTTTCAATGAAATAAAGAAACTGCCAGAAGTTTGCCTTATCCATATTTTAACGCAAAAAGGCAAAGGCTATGACCTTGCAACAACAAATCCTACAAAATGGCATGGCTCAGATCCATTCCACATAGAAGACGGCTCGGTAGTCATAGAAAAACCACGCCCTACGCTCACTTCGGTTTTTGGAAAGACATTGCTCACATTGGCAAAACAGGATAAAAAAATAGTTGGAATTTCTGCAGCTATGCTTGATGGCTGCGGGCTTAACATTTTGAAAGAAGACCCTGATACCGCAGACAGGATTTTTGACGTGGGCATAGCAGAGGAGCATGCGGTAACTTTTGCCGCAGGGCTTGCATGCGAAGGTTTTACTCCGGTTGTAGCCATTTACTCCACATTTTTGCAGCGCGCTTACGACCAGATTGTACACGATGTAGCTTTGCAAAACCTGCCGGTTGTTTTCATTTTAGACAGAGCCGGCTTGGTGGGCACAGACGGCCCAACTCATCACGGAGCTTTGGATTTGTCTTATCTGCGCACGATTCCCGGCATAGTAATTATGGCACCCTCGGACGAAAACGAAATGCGCAACATGATTTACACGGCCACTCAGCATAAAAGCGGCCCAATAGCATTGCGCTATCCAAGAGCGGTTACTTACACAAACGATATTCGCACTGAATTTACGGAATTGCCCATTGGCAAATTCCGCGCGGTTAGCGAAGGTTCCAAGGTGCTGCTGATAGGCGTTGGTTTTATGCTTGCCAAATGTCTTGATGCCGCTGGAGTTCTGGAGAAAAAAGAGATAAAGCCCACAGTAATAGACGCAAGATTTGTAAAGCCATTGGATATCAAAAGCTATAAAGAGCTTTTCAAGGAGCATAGCATTGTGGTTACTGTGGAAGATAATTCTATAGCGGGCGGTTTTGGTTCCGCTATTGCCGAGATTCTTTCGGAAATGAAGGATCCTCCCCGTTTGATTCGCATTGGACTTCCTGATGCTTTCGTTGACCAGGGAGAGATTGACGAATTAAGGGAAGAATTGGGGCTTTCCGGCAATGGAATTGCTGAGAGAATTATAGATTGTTTAAGCGACAAAAACGATTAAACTGAAAATATTTTCGTTTATACAAATAAATTAATGCAATAAGGCTGAGAATATAAGCTGAGGACTCAAAAACAGGCTAATTTTCAATGGTTTTTCTTAAAAAAAGTGTATTTTAAGAGTGAATTATGAAAAAATCTAGCAGCAGCAAAGAATATTCCAGAATAGACATGGCTCGTTTTTTGAAGCGAAAGGGGCTTACTCAGCAAGAATTAGCAGATAGAATTGATTGTTCGCTAGGACTTATTGGCGGTTGGTCAAGCTATCGCGGAGTTCCCAGCTACGATAAATGCATAAAGCTTTTGCAAGCCGGCATGACGGTAGCGGAATTATTTGGCGAAGATGTAGCAAAGGAAGCCAAACTTTTTCCGATAAGCATAGATGATGATTTTGAGGCTAGGGTGGGGGAGGCGGTTGTGAGCTGGTTTACCAAGAGGATTGCGGCGCAGGAAGTTTCTGCCTTGCCTGTAAATGAGAAAGCATGAGTTGCGTTATAAGGGATCTTGCGATGGCGGGTTGGTAGAGCTGGTATTTTTATTTCTTCGCCATTTTCCCAGCATTGCGATGTGAATGCTAACCGAAATGCCAATAACTATCAAAAGTATAAAGACCCATTTTGGCAAATCCGCAAAATAAAAAGTAGCACTCAATCCGGTCCACAAAAATGCTATGGAGAAGATTTTATCTTTTAACGGAAATGGGATATGGTTGGAATAGTTGTAAAGATATTTTCCGAACACTTTATTTTTCAAAAGCATATCATGCATTTTTTTTGAGCTGCGGGAAAATAAAAACGCTGCCAAAAGCAAAAAAGGAGTTGTAGGCAAAACGGGCGTTACCACGCCTATGCCGCCAAGTATTACGCAAAGAATGCCAAGTGAAATGTAAATATATTTTTTCATTGTTCAAATATAGTAAATGCGGATTAAATATGACTCTAGCGGTACGGGCTACTTTGCAAATAGTGAGCTGACAGTTGGGGGTATGGATAGCTTTTCCTCTAACGACCCGATGAGTTTTAAAGCCTCAATCGCTGCTGTTTTTGGTCCTTTAAACTTTGAATGCGACAAATTTTTGAGTTTGTCCTTAATAATTTCAAACTCGGCTTTTATAGCTTCTACTTGTATATATTCTGGCAATTCAAAATCTTCCGGCAATTCAGCCACATTGATACAACCGCAAGCTCCGCTATATTCGCAAGGCTCGCCAAAAAAACTAAAGTCAAAATCTAACGGAATGCAAAAAATTTCAACTGGCTTCTTTAATTTTCGTTTTGGAAAAATATCTCTGCAGGTGGATACTATATAGCCGACATATTTCCAACTACCTTCAACACCTGTCACCAACAAGCATATAGTATATTTGCTTCCCTGCAGCCAGCCAAAACTAGCCTTTTTCAAAGCCCAGCCCGTAAGCTCAGGCTCCGCTTTCTTTTCGACAGGTTTTTTCTTCCTGCGTTTTTTGACAACAGTAGCTTCTGCGTCAATAACATCAGATTCATGTTTTGCCGACGCTTTTGTAGCAATAGGATAAGTTTTTTTAGCCATTTTTTCCTCATTTGTAGATGTTATTGGGAGAGAATATAGTAAACAATAGCCTCTATGACAAGCTCTTTGGACTTGCCGTGCTAAAATTTTACTACATTACCCTTTGAAATTGAACGAATTTTAAGCCCGCATAGCTCAGTTGGATAGAGCAACTGCCTTCTAAGCAGTGGGTCGCACGTTCGAATCGTGCTGTGGGTATAAAATGAACAGGTCCAATACGAGCATTACAATTGCGAATCTGAGCGTAGCCGTAGTGCTGGTGGGTGCTTTGGCTTTTATTGTAGTCTATAAATTATTTGCCGTGGATGCCAAAGTTAAAGCCTCAGAAGTTATTTTGCAAGCTGGCCAGTGGAATAAACTGCTGGTGGCTCACGCTATTGAGAACGAAGACCTCGGTTCATTTGCAGAAATAGGCTACGTTCCGCCAGGAAAACTCTCCGAAGGCGGAGAAAACAGCAAAAGCCGCTACTTCAAATATAGCAGCGATTTGGACAATGGAAAAGGCCGATTTTTGGCTGTAAATACGGTTAGCTTTAACGAATGCCGAAAATACGAAGGAAAATGGTTCGCTTATGGAAACCCGGAACAAATTGTGGGAAACGCAGTTGCCGAAGCGCCGGTGGCTAGATGCGCAACTTTAACCCCTTTCTTTGAATTGCTTAGAGGATATCACTAATGCTTGGCTTAAAGAAATATGCAATTTTGCTTTTAGCGGTCGCTAGCATAGCTGCTACCTTTGAGTTTGAACCTGTGGATCTAGGTGTTCTGCAGCAAGGCATAAAAAAGAAAGTTGAAATTAAGGGGAAAAATGTATCTTCGCAAACCGTGGAAGTGGAGAGCGTTTTCAACCAAATGGTGGGCGGAGAAGATTTTGTTTATCCCCAAAGAATAACCCCGGGGCAGAATTTCAAAATTAATTTCACATTGAATACCGCATATATGGAAGGCGATTTTTCGCACAATATAATTTTAGTTGATACAAGCGGAACCCCTTGGATAGCCAAGGTAAGAGGCTCTGTGGAAAATCCCATAGTGTTCAGCGAGAGAATTTTGGACTTGGGCTTCTATAAAAAAGGCAACAAAAAAACTTGGACTTTTTATGTTTGGAACCCCGAAAATAAACCATTAAAGCTGAAACTTGCGCCAGCATCCCAAAAAGAATTCAAAGCCGAATTTTCAAACGTTAAACTTGATGTTAGAGACTTTGAAAATCTGAAAGAAGGCGGAACAACGCCTGCGGTTAAAATAAACTTATCCGTTACGGAACTGGAAGTGCCTAAAAATAATCAAAAAAGCATACGCAAAATAGTCTCTTTTATTTGCGAAAATTACCCCAATGCAACGCCGGAACTTCTAGTCACGGGATATTGGGAGCAGCCATCTTCATAAGCTGAACAAAGGCAGTTTGCGGTTCAATCCTCTGTTTTGACGCATCGGTTAGAATTGATTCTATGTTGGAAATATCCTGACTGTTGAGCACTCTGGCGGCTTTGACGGCCAAGCCTCTTTGAAATGTTCTGTAATCAGGGTTCAGGCAATCGTCTATTATCTGCGCTATTGCTACATCCAAAGGCATTGATCTGAGCTTAAAGGTTCTGGATGTTCCGCGAATATGAGGCGGAGCGGTTGTATCGCTTTCAAATGGTTTCATTATTTCTGCGGCATAAGCGTAATCATTGCCAGGTCCGTTTGCAAATCGGAACGCTGCGCTGATTGCGAGTCTCCAGTCGTCTGGATAAGTTTTTACACCTCGGCGCAAAAGCACGTAATCTGTGGTGTCTGGATCGTTGTTTGCGGTTATTGCGCCTACGAATGTATATGGTGTTTTGAACAGACTATCCAGCCTTGTCGAAGCATCTGCCAAATGCGAAAGCCACTTGAAGGTTTTGCCATCGAACATAGTTTCGCTGTACGCTATAATTCCGCTTATCCAAAACAGGCTTGCAGCGGTGGAATTGTGCCCCAAAGACATCCATTTAACGGTTTCGGTGCGAGGCACAAATGAACCGGCTTCCTTGATTTCTGGCAAATCGGGAGATTTTGCAAAGCTTGAAATCACAAAAGACAGCGCAATTGCAAATAGAAGAAAAAAATAAAGCCTGAACATAATCGCTCAAAGATTATTTGCGGTTAGGCAAACGAAAAATACGAGCAGATAGCTATACCATACAACAGTAAAAGGATAATTGAAAAATCTTTTCAACCCGTTCCTCTCAGATCTGTTCTTTATTTCTATGGATTTCAGGTTTTTGAAAAAATACCATCCGCATACGACAAAGCCGACCAAAGAAACAAGTATGAGTATGAAAATCATAGCTTAAATTTAGAAAAAAATCAAATGCGCTCTAAAACGATTAGCGACCTGTGCTGAACGCTATTCGGTATGGTGTAAAAATGAGTTTCTGCTATTTTATATTCGTTTGATTTCCAGTTGCAGAGTTCTTCTTTAACCGCTGGGCCTTTCATAAAATAGGCTTTTCCGCCTTTTTTCAGGCAGTTGCCAAGCCTGGGCAAGGTCTCCGCTATGCTCCCGAACGCTCGGCAAATAATGCCCTCAACGGGTTCGCTCATGGAAGCGCTTGTGACTTTGTGCTCAAAAACGCTTATGCTTTGCAATCCTAGCTTCTCTATTGCGAGTCTCAAAAAATTTACCCTGTTTGGGCGAGGTTCGCAGAGAATCAAATTTATTTTCGGATTTACCAGTTTTAACGGAATGCCCGGGAAGCCTGCTCCGGAGCCTATGTCCAGCATTTTACCGGGCCATTTTTTTACAAAGGAGTTTATTATTATGCAGTCCGCATAGTGCCGCTCTACTATGGTTTCAAAAGCGTTCAATCTGGTTAAATCCTGATCGTTGTTGTTTTCCCTGAGCAGACCGTGAAAGAGCCAGAGTTTGTCCAGAGTTTCTTTTTTCAGTTCAATTCCGTGGCGGCGCAGCAAGATGTCCAGGCTTTGCCTGCCTGGTTTCAGCCTATGTTTTTCCATGCAAGGCCCTCTTGAATTTTTCCCTTATCAACAACAAGTCTCGTTTGTATGGGTTTTCTTTGAAGTCGGCAAAAGCCCACTCTGTCGGCTTAAAATCTCCTTTTGCGTAGGTTAAAATCATATCCAGCCAAATTCCTCCGCCTGCGTAGAGCTTGAACGGCCCGCGTTTTGTGGATGGAAGGACAATTTTATCGGAGTCCATATATCCTATGTCTATATTTAATACGCGACCTCCGTTTTCGTTTTTCATGCTGTTTTCCAGTTCAATGGCTTTGTTTTTATACTCGCCTATATTTTCCGGTTCCACAAGTCCTTCAAAAGAAACCACGCCTCTGTGCAAATTTTCACCCATTTCTGCTTTGTAATAGTCTGTCTTGCAAAACGGAAAAAATTCTCCTCTGTGATCCAACGCTCCGAATTTATCAACGAGCGCAGAACTTTCAAACAAATTCTGCGGCGAAATTATAAAGGCGATTAGCTTGGAACTGGGAAGCATGAAATGAAGGTAGAAAAAATTTCTATATTTAAAATATGAAAAAAGTCGCAATATTTCTGGCATTGCTTAGCGCAGCGGTTTTTGCGCAGGGCACTCTTACCGATAAAAGAGACGGTAAAAAGTATAAGACCGTGAAAATAGGCGAGCAAGTTTGGATGGCTAAGAATTTGGAATACAAAGCTAATAAAAAAGGCAAGCACGGCGGGTTGTATAATTGGGAAACCGCCATGAAAGCTTGCCCTGCCGGCTGGCATTTGCCAAGCGATAACGAATGGCAAACCCTTATTAATTCCACAGGAGATAGCGAATTTGCAGGAAGGCAGCTCAAAACAAAAAGCGGATGGGACAAAAAGAGCAACGGTACGGATAAATACGGGTTTTCTGCCTTGCCTGGCGGCAGCGCCGGGGAAAGTACCGCTTTTGGCAAAACAGGCTGCGATGGCGGCTGCTGGTGGAGCGCAACTGTGGCAACTGAAGATGGCATTGACGATGCCGCTTATGCCCGTCAGATAAATTACGACCGCAGCGAAGACGAATCCGAGGGATTAAGCGCAGACAGATTCTACGAAGTGAAGAAAGCCATGTTTTCCGTGCGTTGCATCAAAGATTGAGGGTAATTTTCTACATTTTACCAGAATGTTCAAGTCGCTACGCAATATAAATTGGTCAGAGCTTTCCGGTTTGCTGGTTGGAGCAGCTCTTGCTATAATAATATGCATTGGGGCTATAATGCTGGTGCTGAAATTGGAGGAAGAAGGTATTTTATGGAAATACGAATATACTCTTTACTGCGACCTGACTTCTGGACAAGGACTGGGCAAGGGCACGAAAGTTCAAATAAACGGAGTTAATGTTGGAAATGTAAAAGAGATTGCCCTTGCCGAGAATAACGGTGGCAGCTATGTTAGATTGGAATTGACCATAGACACTATATATAAAAAATGGATTACCGATAAATCCATTGCATTTGCCACGCGCGACCAAAACATAATTTCCGAGCGAGTTATGAATATCGATATTTCGCACAAAGGGAATAGAATTTTAGCAGACAAAGATACTTTGAAGGCTGGCATGGCGCAAGACATAGAAACTGTTTTGAAGACTGCCAACGAGCTCATAATAAGCATAAGCGATTTGGTCAGGGTTGGAGACTCTCTTTTGAAGATGGTAATAGATACCAATGCCACCATTGGCATGCTGCTGGGCACTCGCAGTCTGTATGATCGCCTTGATAATGCGGTTGTAGAGTTGAACAGCTTGCTTAAAGATGCCAGCGTAATTGCACGAGATGTTGATGGCATGGTTGAAAGCGTGAATAAGGGCATGCCAAAAGCTATGGCTTTTGCGGATAGTTTCTCCGTAAGCGTTATGGATGTGATGGGGCGGGCTGGCACTATAATGAACTCGCTGGATAGTACATTGCAGAGCGTTGGCGGCCTGGTTGATAATCTAAGTCCTGTGATCGGTTCTGTAGGCAATATAATAACAGACGGTTCGCAGACTATTGACAAAACCGATGATCTTGTGGGCGGAGTTTCAAAATTCTGGTTTATACGCGGCAAAATCCCGAAAAAAGACACTATTCCTCTTTTGGAGGATGCATGGTGAGAATATTTTTGCCTCTAATTTTAGCGACCCAAGTTTTTGCGGCTTCTGGCGGCATGGCGTCTCAGGCAAAAAAATATTTTGCGCAGGGACGTTATGAGGCTGCTTACAATCAATATTCTCTTGCATTGAAAGAAGCTCGCAAAGAAGCAGACCTTGTGGCTGAAGGGAGAATTTTAATATCCATGGCAACGCTTGCAAGCCATGCCATGCAGTATGAAGATGCGAAAAAACTTTTGGATATGGTTCGCGTTGATGTTTTGGATGAAAAAAGCAAAGATAGTTTTTACAAAGCCTATATGGAATTTTACAATCTGCAGGGAAAATACAGAGAAGCTTTTGATATTGCAAACAAACATTCATCTAAAAAGCAGTCTGCCGCTTTTTCTGGCGAAGCCGCTGTAGCTGCTGCTGGCAGCAGGAATAGCAGCGAAGCTGAAGCCTATTTGAAAAAAATTAACAAAAAGGATTCTCCAGGGCAGCTCGCTTATTATAATGCGAAAGTTGCGGATTTAAATGGCGAAAATCCAAGAGAACTCTACGAAAACGCTTTGCGAATATCCACCAGTAAAAAGCGATTTTTCGTTTCAGGCATAATTTTGCTTAGATTGGCTGAGATAACAGGCAATAAAGATTACGCCGCAAGGAGCGCGGCAGTATTCAAAGAACTTGGTTTGGCAGAACCATTTCAAAAAGCGGAGGGAGCAGCGAAATGAATTACAGAGACCTGTCGCAAGTTACAGAAAAGCCGCACAAACCTCTCTGCGTTAGCGAGTTGTTGAATTTGTACGGTTCGGAGCTTAAGTTGTCCCTGAAAAATAAAATTCAGGATTCTGAAATAACAAGCGTAGATTTGCATCGCCCGGGGCTTGCGCTCTCAGGTTTTTTCGGAGATTATGCCTATGAGCATATACAGCTTTTGGGACATACGGAATGGAATTACTTGGACAAGTCAGGCGAAGCGGAAAGAAAAAAAATTTTTTCAAGGCTTACGATGTACAAATCGCCGCTCTGGATTTTAACGCACGGATTGGAACCTCATAAGGAATTTATGGATATGTGCGACATAGTTGGTTCTCCTCTTGTTGTAACGGAATTGCCGACTGTAAATTTTGCAAGGCCATTGCAGAGAAATTTGGAAAATTATTTTGCCAGAAGAATTTTTTTGCATGGAAGCATGATAGATATTTATGGAGTAGGCGCGCTGTTTATAGGAGAATCCGGAGTTGGAAAATCCGAATGTATTATGGACTTGGTAGAGCGTGGGCACTGCCTTGTGTCCGATGATGCCATAGATTTGAGGCGCGTTGGAGATTTTATATTCGGTGCGGGCAAGGAGGGATTTAACCATTATATTGAAATCAGAGGAATTGGCATTATAGACGTGCGCTCCATGTTTGGCGTAAAATCGGTTAGAAGCGAGAAACGTTTGGACATCGTTTTGGAACTTCAGAGATGGGATGCTACAGAGCGATACAATCGCACTGGCTTGGATACCGTTACGAATAAAATTCTTGGCATGGAAATTCCGCATATTATAATTCCGGTTTTGCCGGGCAAAAACATAGCAGTTATATCCGAAGTTGTGGCCATGGATCATTTATTGAAAAAAGAAGGCCAGAACAGTTCAAAAACCATAAATGAATTTCTGCTCTTTCAAATCCAGAAAAAAATGGAAAGCAAGAAATGAGTCATTCCAAAATAAAAAAGAAAGGGAAAAGTTCGTTGTTATTTTATACGCTTGTTTCTTTTGGAGTTTTGTCTTTATTTGGCTTGTGGTTTTTTTTGCATCCGAACAGTCCCTGGCATTCGCGTCATTATTATAAAGTGGCTTTTGAAGAAATTGGCAATTTGCAGGTAGGCAATCAGGTTAATGTTAGCGGAATGCGCAAGGGTTATGTGGATAGTTTTGAATTGACTGATTCTTGTGTTTGGGCCGAGCTCGCAATACTTGCAGATGTGAAACTTCCGAAGGATTCTAAATTTCGCATTGCTAATGCTGGATTGATGGGAGAGCGGGTAGTTGAAATATTGCTTGGAAATTCAAGTGATTATCATGCGCCCGGAGCGCAAGTCAAAGGTTATTTTGATATAGGAAGCACAACCATAGGCAATCTTGTGGTAGATGTTTTGGATGAGGTAAATGCAATATCCGGTATTTTGACAGAAGTAGCAGATACCTTGTTTTCTGAAAATAAAATGAAAGACTATAAGAGGCTTGAAAACAAAGCTATGCAGCTTGGGAACAGGCTTTCGCGCATTGCAAGCAAAGCGGAAAAGTCTGCGTTATCTTCGATTGATTCTTTGATTTTGGCAAAAGACAAGGTGACAGGAGTTGTAGATAGCTTAAATTCAGATTGGGATGGCATAGTCGGAAATATAGATGAGCTTGAAAAAAACTTTGCGAAACTGGAAAAGTCTTTGGGAGATATAAAAAACAGCGCAACTTCCATAGCGGAAAAACTTGAAAGCGGCAACAATACCGCCTCGCTCGTTTTGGATGAAAAGTACAATGCAGAGTTGAAAAACCAATTGAAAATGCTTTCTGCGGATGCGGAAAAGTTGATGGAAAAAATAAAAAAACGCGGATTGGATTTAAATGTGGATATTTGGTAGCATTATTTTAATATTGTTGATGAGTTGCGCCAAGACTCAGGAAGAAGATGTTGTTTGGGAGCCTAAAGAACATCCCGTTATGCTTTTTTCCGATACAACCGTTTTGGAATTATATGAGGGGTCAAGAATTTCCTGGAAAGTGAAAACCGCTTATTTGGAGAGATGGGGCGGTTCGGACAGCATTTTTGTGAAACCTATTTTTGCGGATATTTACGATTCGCTTGGGCAGAAAGCTGCGTTTTTGCGTGCAGATTCCGGCAACTTGAATATGCGCATGACTTTTGTAAGAGCCTATGGTAGGGTTTATGCGCTCTCGCCAAAAGGAGCAGCGGTCAGAGCAGATTCTCTCTTATGGTTGAAAAGAGACGATAAAATTCGCACGGACGGCCCGGTGCGCGTTGTGGGCGAAACTGGCGATGTTTTGCAGGGTATAGGCTTTATATCCGATGCAAAGCTGGAAAATTGGCAAATTCGTTCAAAAGTTACGGGAATTTTCCAGGATGCGGCAAACAGGCTAAGGGAGGAGGACAGCAAGCTGGTCCCTTAACCGCGCCGCTTCTTCAAAGTTCAACCGTGCAGCTGCTTCTTTCATAGCGATTTCCAATTCTTTAGCGCTGCGCTTGTCATCGCTAGTTCCATGTTTCTTGTCTTGCGTCCCTTTTTCCTTCTTCTTCCCTCTAATTTCGTCCAGCGGATCCTGAATTTCCAGCACATCTTCCAATTTTCTCTGAACTGTTCTGGGCGTGATGTTATGTTTTCTGTTAAAATCTATTTGCTTTTCTCTGCGCCGCCTTGTTTCGTTAATCGCTATTCTCATTGAGTCTGTGGTTTTGTCTGCGTAAAGAATAACTTTGCCATTTACATTTCGGCTCGCTCTTCCCATAGTCTGAATCAAGCTTTTGTAATTTCTCAAAAAGCCTTCTTTGTCTGCATCCAGAATTGCAACCAGAGCAACCTCTGGGATATCCAAGCCTTCGCGCAGAAGATTTATGCCAACTAGAACGTCGAATTTTCCCATTCTCAGTTCCCGTATAATTCCGTGCCTGTCAAGGGTTTTAATATCGCTGTGCAAATACCGGGCTTTGATATTTTTTTCCAGCAGATAATCGGTTAAATCCTGAGCCATTTTTTTGGTGAGCGTTGTGATCAAAATTCTATTGCCATCAGCAATCGTTTGATTGATGCGTATAAGCAAATCTCGCATTTGCCCTTCTATTGGTTTAACATAAATTTCCGGATCCAGCAAGCCTGTTGGTCGGTTGATTTGCTCAACTATTTTCCCCTCTGTCTTCTTAAGTTCGTATTCTGCAGGAGTTGCGCTAACAAAAAGCACATTTGGCGGGAATTTATATTCAAACTCTGGAAAATTCATAGGGCGGTTGTCGAGTGCGCAGGGCAAGCGCCAGCCGTAGTCCACAAGCGTGGTTTTGCGGGACTTGTCGCCTTCGCACATGCCATTCACTTGCGGAATGCTGGCGTGCGATTCGTCAACAATCAAAAGCCAGTCATCTCCAAAGTAATCCAAAAGCGTGTATGGGCGTGTGCCTGGCATTCTGTTTTCGATAATGCGGGAATAATTCTCTATGCCTGAACAAAAACCTATTTCTCGTATAAGTTCCATATCATAGCGAACTCTTGTACCCAGTCTTGCAGCTTCCAAAACTTTTCCTTCTTCCTGCAGTTCGAACAGCCTTCTGCTCAAGTCTCGCTGAATTTGCCCCAATATTCTTTCTCTGCTATCTTCTCTTGTTACGAAATGTTTTGCAGGAGCGATTACAATTTCTTCTACATTTTTTATAGTTTCGCCAGACACTATGTTAAACCAGGATAGCTTTTCTATGGTATCTCCATAAAGTTCAATGCGAAGCCCCATATCATCATAGCTGGGATAGATGTCTATTCTATCGCCGCGTACTCTGAAGCTTCCCCGTTCCAGGGCTAAGTCGTTGCGTTCGTATTGAATGGCGACCAATTCTCGCAGAATGCTGTCGCGTTCCCGTTCTTCGCCGACTTTGAGTCTCACCATCAATTCAAAATATTCCGCTGGGCTTCCGAGTCCGTAAATGCAGCTTACGGATGATACTATTATTGTGTCTCGTCTTGTCAATAAATTTTTTGTGGCTCTTAGTCGCAGCTTATCTATTTCTTCGTTTACGGCAGAGTCTTTGTCTATAAAGACATCTCGCGATACGATATATGCTTCTGGTTGGTAATAGTCGTAGTAGCTTACAAAATATTCAACGGCGTTTTCTGGAAAGAAAGTTTTGAATTCCTGGTATAGTTGAGCTGCGAGTGTTTTATTGTGGGTTAGGATTAGCGTAGGTTTTCCAAGATTTTTAATTACGTTTGCCATTGTGAATGTTTTTCCGCTCCCTGTTACGCCAAGGAGTACCTGGAATTTTTCGCCTTTGCAAAAATTTTTGGTTATTTCTTTGATTGCTTCCGGTTGGTCGCCGGCGGCGGAGTAGGAGCTTTTTATTGCAAAATGCGCCGGTTCGCTTGGCGGGCGTATATTCAAATGCCCGGGACTGCTTTCTTCCGGTGGCAGATTTTTTACGAGGAGTTTGGTGTTCAGGGTTTCAAAGGATTGGGTGGTCATAATTCCCTCGCAGAGTAAGGTAGAAAATTTTTTCTACCTTCCATTTATGGGAAGTATCAAAACCCCTCAACCCGTAAGGCTTATCGTAGGCATCCTCTCCGCAAATGAAGAGCTTGCCGCTAACGCAAAGCTAAAACTCGTTGAGCGTTTTGGCGAGGCAGACTTGGAAATGCAACCAGTACCTTTTGCCCATACGAATTATTACAAAGACGAACTCGGAGAAAATCCGCTTCGTTCTTTTTTATCTTTTGAAAATAAAATCGAACGCGAAACTATCGCTGGCATAAAACTGGAAACCAACGAAATGGAAAAAAATTGGAACAGACAAGTAAACTTGGACCCAGGCTATATGACCCTCGGACAATTTTTTTTAGCTACCACCAAAGACCAGAGACATCGGGTTTATTTAGGGCAAGGCATTTTTGCGGAAGTTACGCTTTATTTTGAAAATGGCCATTTTCATTTTTTTGACTGGACATACCTGGATTACAAAAGCGAAGCGTATATAATTTTTTTGGAAAAAGCAAGGGAGCGCTTCGCATATCACATTGCAACCGGACACCCATATAGCATGAGAGGAAAATAATGCTCGGCATCTTCGATTCAGGTTTTGGCGGTTTGACCGTTCTCAAAGAACTTGCAAAAGTTCTGCCAAACTACAATTTCGCATATCTTGGCGACAACGCCCGTGCCCCTTATGGAAGCCGCAGTTTTGAAAGCATATACAGCTACACGCTGGAAGCCGTGCGCTTTCTCTTTTCAATGGGCTGCCCGCTTGTAATTCTTGCTTGCAATACCGCATCCGCAAAAGCGCTGCGCACAATTCAGCAAAAAGACCTTCCGGTAATGGCTCCAAACAATAGAGTCCTGGGCATAATACGCCCAATGGCAGAAGAAACCGGCAAACTCACGGAAACAGGACACATAGGCATTTTAGGCACAGAAGGAACAATAGCCTCAGATAGCTACTTGATGGAAATAGCAAAATTTTGGCCAAACCTGCATGTGGAACAAGAACCTTGCCCTATGCTGGTTCCATTAGTGGAAAAAGGGTTGATAAACCACGGAGCCACCGAAATGTTTATTAAAGAATATACACAAAAAATTTTGGACAAAGACCCTCGCATAGACACCCTGGTGCTAGCATGTACCCACTACCCACTGCTCCAAGAAATTTTTGCAAAAGTTCTGCCCAAAAATGTAAAAATAGCATCCCAAGCCGGCATAATAGCCCAAAAAACTTTGGAATACCTATCAAAACACCCGGAAATAGACTGCCAAATAAGCAAAAATCCTCAAAAAAATGGCAAAATTCGCTTTTTAACCACAGATTCCGCCGATTTTTTTGAAAAAGGTGCTAACTCATTCTGGGGAAAGGATATACGAGCCGAAAAAGTTTTTCTATATTCCAATAATGACTATTCGTACACAAATTAATTTAGACGGCTGGCAGGACTATCGGGGAAAGCTCGGTGGCGCTATCGTTTATACGGAAACTAGCCATAATTGCATAGTTCCGGTTCGAGATCAATTGAACGAAAACGGAAACGGAGTTTTTTTAGACCCCAATTACGAAACTGGCACAGTTGGACTTTTTGCCTATACCAATACTAAAGATATAAATAAAGCCGTGAAAAGCAAAGTACGATACCTCTTTTTCGGAACCCGCTACGAGGGTTCCAATGCAGATTATAAAAATAAATATCTGATAATAGGCTATATGCGAATGGATAAAGTAAAAGATGTTAGAGGCCTGCATTTGCAACAGCATATTAACGATTCAAATCCGACTTTTTTAACCCTGGATGCTTGCATGGCAGCCTGGGGTATAATGCGTTTTGTGTCTTTTGAAGATTCTTATGTTTTAACAGACGAAGTTCTGCAAGAATGGGGATATTCAGGTAGAGCAGCGCGCCCACTCCGTACCATATTCAAGGAGGATCACGCCAAAATACTTATAGAGTATTTTGACTCCAAAACAGATCAAACCGATGAATATATAGATACTATTTTAGAATATAAAGAAGATGAATAAATTACAACCTATAATAATATTGCTTTTAGCGAGCCTGGCTTTCTCTCAAAACATGGCTCTTACTCCTGCACAGATGCAACAGATGCAGCAGATGCAACAAATGCAGCAGATGCAACAGATGCAGCCTCATATGCAAAATCAAAGAGGCATGTCTGCGGCAGAACTTGCTACTGCGCGTGATATGATGTCAAGAGACAATATTTTGCAAATGTCGAGCAGAAGTCAGAGCTTTATGCCGGCATTTGAATTTACAGATACTACGAAGTTTAAAACGAAAGAAGATTCGCTTAAGGATCTTAAACTTAAAGAGAAAGATTCCATTCTCACTCGTTACGAGAAAATGATATTTTCTCAGAGCTTGCCTACTGTATTTTATGAAATTCAAGGCATGGTTCCTGCGGATTATCCTTTGAAAGCCGGCGATAACCTGGAACTTTCTCTTTGGGGTTCCGTTGAGCGGCAACTCGCTCTGTATGTCAATAATCAGGGAAATGTTTTTGTTGAAGGGGTTGGGTTGGTGAACATAGGCAATTTGACTTTGGGAGCGGCAGAAAAATTGCTTACAAAAAAATTGCAATCCGTATATTCTGGCATAGTTCACGGCAGAATTTCCGTTAACCTTCGCACAATGCAACTGGCGCCTACAAAAGTGTTTGTAATGGGTGCCGTCGAAAGGCCGGGCGGTTATGATTTGCCTGGCAATGCCAATGTATTTTTGGCTCTTTATAGAGCTGGGGGACCCAGCGACATAGGCTCGGTTAGGAATATAATTATACGCAGGGCAAACGGAGATTCTGCCAAAGTGGACTTATACGATTTTCTTTTAAGAGGCAAAAAAATTGGCGAAGGTCTTTTGCGAGACGGAGACTTGGTTTTTATTCCCCCGGTAGAATCGCTGGTAAAAGCTGATGGTGCAATAGGGTTGCCGGCTATTTATGAACTTAAAGCAAACGAAACGCTCAGCGATTTGCTGTCTTTTGCCGGTGGATTGCTGCCAACCAGCGCTCATACGGTAAGTCTCAGGCGTATAAACGAATATGGAGCCCCGGAGTTCTTTGCTCCCGGCCTGGCCAGAGATTTTATAAGTGGCGCCAAAACTTTTCAAATGCAAAATGGCGACAGCGTTTTCGTTTTTGAGAGTACTCTCCTCAACAATAATGCAATTGAAGTTATGGGTTCGGTTTATTATCCCGGATTTTACGAATGGAAAAGCGGTATGGGAGTTAAAGAAGCTGTGGAGCTTGCAGGCGGCGTATCTCCTGAAGCATTCCTCAGCAGGGCTATAGTGCAGCGTTTAAATGCAGATTCATCTTTCTCTTATCTTGATGATGACTTTGAAAATACGCTAGGTTTAAAACTTCAGCCCAATGATATGATTGTAGTTTTGGATTCCAGAATTCTAAAAAACTGGAGGACTGTAAGTATTGCCGGTTATGTAAAAACTCCTCAGGATTTTGAATGGCAAGAGGGCATAAATGCTGTTGATTTGATAGTTTTGTGCGGTGGATTTTTGACAAACGCTTCAAAAGAACATGTTTTGATAGAGAGGATTATCCCGGGAAAATCGGCTATACAAAAGATAAGAGTTCCTTTAAAAAAAGGATTATCCGTAGAGTTCAATAAGAATTTAATCCTGGAGCCTGGCGACAGAGTAGTTGTGGAGATTGACGATTCTTATTACGAACATGAAATAATAACTTTAACAGGTGCATTCAAAAATCCTGGTTCTTATGCGCTTGCGTATCGCGGAGAAACATTCAAGGAGTTTATGAAGCGCATTGCAAAACTGGACGATATGGCATACGTAAAAGGCGGGAAATTTTTCCGCAGAGAAGACTCTGGCGATAAAACTGTTGCTAGCGATGATAAATTGCTTATGGACAATAGCATGTTCATGGGAAGCATGTTTGGGATGGCAGAGGAGGATACTACCGAGAAACATGAAAGCTATCGCATAGGTTTTGATTTTGAAAGAGTTTTAAGCGGCAAGGATAAGGATATAATGCTTCAGGCTAATGATTCAATTCATGTTCCTTTTGAAATGCTGACGGTTAATATTATAGGCGAGGTTACCAGCCCTGGTCATATTCTTTGGCGGCAAGGCTGGGATATAGATGATTACATAAGCGCTGCAGGTGGATTGACAATAAACGGCGATAAAGATCGTATTGTTTTGACTTATGCGAATGGTCAAAGAATAAAATCTAATAAGGCTAAAGCGGATCCAGATCCTGGTTCTGAGATATTAATAGCTTATATGCCTACCCCAGAGCCTACCAAGTGGACAGAGATAGTCTCTGCCATAGGCTCCATAGCAACAGCCATAACCGCAGTGCTGGTATTGGTTATTACTTTGAAGTAATAATTTCTATATTAATATCTGTATTTTCAACGATGAGGTTCTTATGGCTTTTTTTGTTCCTTTCTTGCTTGGTGCGGCAGCTACCGCAGTTGGTCTCCACGTTTACAAAAACCGCGATAAAATTTGCACTTGTTCTTGTGGTTGCGGCGATGAATGCGAGTGCGATGCGGATTGCGACTGTGGCTGCAATTCAACAAATCTAAAGAAAAAAGTAGTTGAGAAAGCGGATTTTGCTTTGAACAAAGTGAAAAGCGGTTTGCAAGTTCTTGAAAACAATATCAGCGAAGAGACTTTGGATAAAGTGAAAAGCGGTTTGAAAACCGTTGAAAGCAAGATTTCCGAGATTCAGGCGAAAATCAATCCGCCAGCTTAAACATATTATCAATGCATCGCTTTGCGGCGGCTAAAACGGAGGGGTCTAGATGGATTTCCTTCGCTTTGCTTGGTTCTTTTAGCGTTTGCAAAATATTTTCCAAATTGTTGCTCTTCATGTATTTGCAAAGGCTGCAACTGCCTATAAATCTGCGATTGGGGAGTTCGCTTTGGAGCCTGGCGTTCAGGCCGCATTCGGTTAGGAGCAAGATTGGAGCTTCTTCCGGGAGCTTGCGGATATAGTCCAGCATTTGGCCCGTGCTGCCCACAAAGTCGCTTAGCATGGCAACGCCAGGGTGGCATTCCGGATGGCTCACAATGCGCAGTCCATCGTTTTGGATCCTGAAGTATTTCACCAAGTCTGGGTCGTATTGCTCGTGAACATAGCATGTGCCTGTGTGCAACACGAATTCTTTTTTCACTCCGTTTTTTGCAAGCTCGTTTTTCAAGTTTTCGCCCATAAGCTTATCGGGCAAAAATGCTATTTTGTCGTTTGGAATGTTGCTTATCACTTTGACAACGTTTGAGCTTGTCACGCAAACATCGCACTGCGCTTTAACATCTGCGGTTGTATTTATATAGCATACGAATGTATGTTCAGGGTATTGCTCCCTGAGCTTTTTCGCCTGTTCGCCCGTTATGCTTTCTGCAAGGCTGCATCCCGGATTTGTTCCGGGGATTAGCACTCTTTTGTCAGGATTTAAGATTTTCGCGGTTTCGCCCATAAATTCCACTGCTGCGAAAATTATGGTTTGCGCTGGAGTTTCCATAGCGTTTTTGCTGAGCTGGTAAGAATCTCCGCTATAGTCTGCCACGCCGAACGTGATTTCCGGAGCAACGTAGCTGTGAGCGAGAATTGCGACATTCTTTTCCTTTTTCAACTCATTGATTTCATTGATCAAAGCGGTAAGTTTTTCGCAATTTTCCATTGAATATTGGCAAAGCACGGCTGAATTCTGCACAGAACGCAGTTTATTGTAAAGTTCTTGTGGTTGCATATTCTTAATTTACTAAATTTTGCGATATGAAAAAACTCCTAGCTGTTTGTACAGTATTGCTCTGTGGTATTATAGGTCTTGGATTTGGTACTGTATTCTATGTTTACAAGCAGTGGCAGCAGCCTTCGCCTTTGAAAGAACCTATACTTCTCGAAATTCCCAAGGGCTATGGCACGGGGCAAGTCAGCATGCTTTTGCAAAAGGCTGGAGTTGTGGAGAGCGCAAGGTCTTTTAAATGGTGGTGCACTTTTAATTCTGGCAAAGCGAATTTTAAAACAGGCTGGTATGCAATTCCAACCGATCAAAGTTTTGAGCAAATTGCCGCACTCCTAAGCTCTGGCAAAACTGCAACCATAAGGGTTACCATACCGGAGGGCAGGGCAACTTGGGAAGTAGCCGGGATACTGGCAAACTCGCAGCTCAAGCTTGATAGCGCAAAGCTGGATGCTTTGATGCGAAATATAGCATTTGCGGATTCACTTGGCGTAAAAGCGAAGGATTTGGAAGGATATCTGTTGCCCGATACTTACGATTTTCCTTATGGCACGGATGAGCGAGGCGCAATAAAAATTCTTGTGCGGGCAAACTTAAAGCTCAGAGACGAAATGCAAGCGAAAAACAGCCCCGTTTGGAATGAGCTTGGAGATTGGCATAGAATTTTGACAATGGCAAGCGTGGTGGAAGAGGAAACCGGGCTTCCGCAGGAGCGCTATATGGTAGCGGGCGTATTTATGAACCGCTTTAGAATAGGGATGCCTTTGGGTGCAGATCCAACCGTGCGGTTTATTTTCCGCAACCTCACAGGTCCCATCTACAAAAGCCAGCTTGCAAGCGACAGCCCATACAACACACGCAGATTTGCAGGATTGATGCCTGGTCCAATTTCAAATCCTGGACGTTTGGCTATAGAAGCCGTGCTCTTCCATGAGAGAACCGAGTATCTTTATTTCGTTGCAAAAGACAACGGAACGCGAGAGCATTTTTTTGGAAAAACCCTTGCAGAGCATAATAGCTACAAAGATATTGCGGCTAAGAACAGGGGGGAGAAATAGCCTGATGGGAATAGATAAATGTCTAGAATATTGATAAAAACACCTAAAGAAATAGAAAGAATCAGAGATTGCGGCGCTCTTGTAGCGGAAACTCTTGCGAAATCCAAGGAAATGTGCAAACCTGGCGTGTCAACTTTGGAAATAGATGATTTTGTCAGGGAATTTACGCTTAAAAATGGGGCTATTCCAGCCTGCTTAGGGTACGAGGGCTTTCCAAAAAGCGTTTGCACGAGCGTCAATGATGTTGTAACTCATGGAATTCCAGGGCCTTATGTTCTAAAAGACGGTGATATTATAAATGTGGACATCACCTCGATTCTGAATGGCTATTATGCGGATTCAAGCGAAACGTTTTTTGTGGGGCCACCAAAGCCCAATGCCAGCGAGTTGGTAGTTACGGCTAGGGAATGTCTTTTTGAGGGCATAAGAGTTTGCGGGCTTCCAAATGCCCGTTTTAGCGATATAGGCGCAATAATAAGCGGAATAGCCGAGGAACACGGTTTTAGCGTTGTGCGGGATTACTGCGGGCATGGCATAGGCAGAAGTTTTCACGAAAAACCCCAGGTTATCCATTATCGCCAAATGCTTCCGGGCCCTAAGATAGAAAATGGCATGGTTTTCACCATTGAGCCCATGATAAACGAAGGATCTTATAAAACCAGGCTTCTTGCAGACAAGTGGACTGCCGTAACCGCAGATGGCAAACTCTCTGCTCAGTGGGAGCATACCATAGCCATAACCCCACACGGCGTGGAAATCTTGACTTTGGCAAGGTGATTATTTCTCAATTTTGAACTGTTTGATGCTTAGCAAAATGCCCTTTCTGCGGGTATCAACGCTCCAGTTTCCTTCTTCCAGGCTGTCTGCGGAAATGGAACTGAAACATGCGGAATCTTCCAGTTTGCACGGCGTGTTTTTTATCATTTCAGTGCCGCGATACCAAGTGTGCCATACGGTATCCGTATAGTTTGTTCCTAAAGAAGAATATGCGAAAATTCGATTTATATCGGCTTTTAGGCTGAAAACGGTGTCCACATTTACTGGCCCGCTGGCTGCAACCAAAAGGCATATTTCAGTTGATGCTTCAAAAACTTCCTCTTCGGGTTGTGCAAAATTGGAAGTTTTTTTGAATAAGGTTACGCTGAACAGGGCGAAAAGAAGAAAAACGAAAAATACAATGCCCCTCCATAGCCTGTTTATCGGCGGCAGGGACATTTTTCTAAGCCTTGGGAGTTGCGGCGGAGAGTTTGTTCAGCAGTTTTCCGACCTTGGCCTTGTAGTTGGAAGCGCGGTTTTTGCTAAAGCCGGCACGGCTTTTAGCGGCAGCTTTGTCTAACATGCTGTAAAGTCTTGGGACTTCTTTCAAAGCATCTTCTTTGGTCTTTGCGCCACGTACTACGCCAAGACTAGTGCGGATAGCGGAACGTGTGGAACGATTTGCTGCGTTTGCCTTTTTAGCTTGACGCAATCTCTTTAAACAAGACTTGTTTGGCGGTACCATTTTTTTTGCAGCCACTGATTCAACTCCAATAAATAAGGATTATTGGCAATAATATAGAAAAAAATTGCCTATCTGTCAAGGAAAAATGTATATTAACAGATATATAGCGGGGTTTTTATGAGGCTTTTATCGGTAATATGCATATGCATAGCCTTTTTTGTGCCTGTGTTTGCTGGAACTATGCAAGTGGAGAATCTGAACCGCGGGCTTATTGCCGTGCGATCGGGCCAAGGCTATTATCTGTCTTGGCGGCTTTTGGCAAACGAGCCTTATGATGCGGGTTTTAATGTTTATCGCGGGGCAACCAAGCTTAACCCTGCCCCTATTTCTGGAGCTACCATATACACGGATGCCAATGCGGCTCAGAACAGCGTTTATACTGTGCGGGCAGTGGTTGGAGGCGTTGAGCAGGCGGCAAGCGCCGAGGCTCTGCTGATAAATACCACCGAAGGGTCAAATTCAGGCTATATCCATGTTAATTTGCAACGGCCGCCTACTGGCGCTCAGGGTGGAACTTATTCGCCTGGAGATGGAAGCGTAGGGGATCTTGATGGCGATGGGATTTATGAAATTGTGGTTAAGTGGGATCCCAGCAATGCAAAAGACAATTCTCAAGCCGGCGTTACAGACAATGTACTTTTAGACGCTTACAAACTTGATGGCACGCGTTTGTGGCGCATAGACTTGGGCCAAAATATAAGGGCAGGCGCACACTATACGCAGTTTATGGTTTACGATTTTGACGGCTGCGGCAAGGCAGAAATAATGGTAAAAACGGCTCCAGGGACCAAAGACGGTGCTGGCGCATTTATCAAAATGGGTCCTGCAGCTTCTGCCAGCCACACTACGGCTTATCGCAATGCGGAAGGCTATATTCTTTCAGGGCCAGAGTATATTACGGTTTTTGATGGTGAAACCGGCAAAGAGCTTGCCACAGCAGATTACTGGCCGGCGAGAGGCACGGTGAGTAGCTGGGGAGATAGCTATGGCAATCGCGTTGACCGCTTTAATGCAGTTGTTGCTTATGTGGATGGCGAACGTCCAACTGGAGTTTTCCAGCGAGGTTATTATACGCGCATGACTATGGCTGCGTGGGACTGGCGGGATGGCAAGCTTACCCAGCGTTGGACTTTTGATTCTGGAGCTTCCGGCAACAGCAGTTACGCCGGTCAGGGCAATCATCAGTTGAGCGTGGCAGATGCCGATGGCGATGGCAAACACGATATAATAACCGGTGCAGCTGTTATCAAAAGCGATGGCAAGGGCATGCACGTATCTGGCGGTGGACATGGGGATGCACTTCACGTTGCCCACATGATAAAAAATCATCCTACTCCGCAGATTTTTATGCCGCACGAGAGCGGCAGCATTGGATTATCGCTTAGACATGCGAGCAATGGAACCTCTATCTTTAGCAAGGCGAATAGCGATGATGTGGGCCGCGGATGCGCTGCCGAATTGGACCCGGCAGTGCCTGGGTTCAAATTTTGGGGAGCAGGCGGCATGGGATTGTACGATATTGCGGGAACTGTCGTAGGACAGCTTCCCAATAATGGGAATAATTCAAGCACCGAGAAGATATGCAATCATGTCGTTTGGTGGGATGGGGATCTTGCCAGAGAGATTCTTGATGGAGACAAAATAGCCAAATGGAACATAACCAATAACCAAGGCTCGCGGTTGCTTACAGCAACCGGTTCAAGTTCGGTTAATGGTACCAAGTCCAACCCTGTGCTTCAAGCCGACCTTTTTGGGGACTGGCGCGAGGAAGTGATATTTGCAAATGGCACAAATGCGCTCAGAATTTACACCACAACTATGACAACAACGCATAGGTTGCCAACATTGATGCACGATCCTGTTTACAGAGTGGCGGTGGCATGGCAGAATTCATCGTACAATCAGCCGCCGCATCCAGGATATTACATTGCCAGCGATATGAATTTTCCGCCGCCAACTCTTGATGTTGCTATAGTAGGCGTGGTAACGCCAAGCTCTAGTTCAATTGCGATTTCAAGCAGTTCAAGTTCAAGCAGTTCAAGTTCAAGCGAAGCTAGCACTTCCATAATGCCCATTAATCAGTTAATAACAGAGAATTCTTCGCTTTATTACAACCTTCGCGGGCAACCGTTAGGCTCAACCAAACCTGCAACACCTGGGGTTTATATTGAAAAGACTGGAAATAAAATATTGCGCGTGCTGGTGATGTAATCAAATTATTTGATTACTCCTTTGCTTTTCCACTTGCCCTTGCGCCAACGGATGTAATTTACAATGGAGCGGTAAAATTCATCCGAAGCCATTCCCAGCCACAGACCTACCGCCCCAAGTTCTGCTCCATAACACAGGAACATGGTAGTGCCCAGACCCAAAGTCCACATGGATATAGTTCCATACACAGCGGGGAATGCAGAGTCTCCCGCAGCCCTCAGCGCATTTGTTATAACAATGTTTGCAGCCTTGAACGGCTGCAAAGCGACATCGCACCAAAGCAGCAGGCAGCCTAAATGCAAAATATCCGGAGCGTCTGTGTAAAAAGAGAGCAGCAAATTCCCGCAAAGCGCCACTATTATCGCCACTGCAAATGCGCTCGAACTGCTCCACACAAGGCTCTGATGCAGTCTTTTGTCTGCCTTGTCAAAATCCTTGTTGCCAACAAGATGAGCAACGAGAATCTGGTTGCCGCTAGCCAAGCCTACGCTCGAAACCACGGCGAACATAGCAAACACGCCCGCAAAAACCCTTGCCGCCGTTGACACATCGCCAAGCCTCACGAACAAGGCCATCACAAAAACCTGAAACAACTGAAAACTAACAGGTTCAATTGCCGCTGGCACTCCTATTCTAAGCCAGTCCGACAAGAGCAAAAAATAGCCTTTTTTAATGTCTTTAAGTTTTGTCTTGTGCTCAAGCGAATAAACGACTACAATCCACAAAACCATTGCGGAAATAGCCCAAGATATGCCCGTTGCTATTGCCACGCCGTAAACGCCTTGCATAAAAGGCGGAGTGCCAAAATAGCCCTCCAAAAAGATAAAGTTCAAAGTAGCGTTTACAACCAAAGCGATAATATTGGCGAACAGGTTCCATATAGTGTGGCCATGCGTAGCGACAAGGCTGGTGAGCGTTCCCTGCAAAGCCCTGAACACAATGGCTGGCGAGATGGTTAGCAAAAACTTGACAGCCGCATCTGCAGGCTCTCCGCTTAGCCCCATTAGGGCCACTATAGCAGGGGCGGAAAACCAGAGCATAACTCCCATAGCAAGCCCTATAACTACACTCCCTGTTATCACAAGCGTTTGCGTGACTTGAGCATGGCGAGGCCTGTCTCCGCCCAAAAACTGCGAAGCGATGCTCGCTCCAGCCTGGGCAAAAGCCTGTATGGCCATGAACAAGGTACCTATAACCGGCAGCAATGCGCCAACCCCTGCGGCGGCCTCCACCGAGCGTTTGGACAAAAACCAGCTGTCCAGCATGGGAATCGCCATTCCTATGCCAAAAGTGACAACCAAAGGCCACGAGAGAGAAAATAAGGATTTGTCTTTAACGGCCACTATTCGCCAGCACTCTTCCTAAAAGTATATTTAGGTTTATAATAATCGATTACTTCGTCCATTGTTCTGAACCTTTTGCTAACGGCTCTGCGCAAATTGCGGTCTGTTTTCATTTTGTTTTGGAGTTTGTCCTTAATGTCAGAGAAGAACAGCTCGTCTGCGGCCATATCAACATGCTCTTGGGTATAGGTCATGGAATACCTGCGTTCCAGGAGCTGGAACAGCGCGGTTTCGCATGGGCGAGGCGAATTTGACGCAATTCTTTTGACAACAGGCATATAGCAACGCTCAATATACTCTTTTTTGTGAGAAATAATGAAATCATCTACGGCGGGGATATTCATATCCTTTTCGTGGTCGGCCCTGACAACCTCTCGTTTTTCCACAGAAGAGCAAGAAATTAGAATAATAGCAGAGATGAATAAAATTATGCGCATAATGCATAATATAGAAACTTACTATATTCTTCCTATGCAAGATTCGCACAACGCAGAAAACGAATACGAAGAAGAGCATGAAGAAGAACATGAAGGCAAAAAAAAATTGCTGTGGATTCTCATTTTCGGGCTTCCCATAATTTTATGCTTTGTTTCTGTTAAAATTGCCTGGAATAGCCTGACTCCAACGCTTCCTTCCTTTGAGAAGCTGGAAACCATAGAACCGCGCTTAATCACAAAGATTTTCGACAAAGACTCGGTTTTGGTACATGAATTTTATGTTGAAAAACGAATTTGGACCCCCATAGACAGCATTCCTGACATGGTTAAAAATGCCGTTATAGCAACGGAAGACCGCAAATTCTGGACTCACTGGGGAATGAACCCGCTTGCCATTCCAAGCGCTGTGCTGGAAAGCTTTAGATCTGGCAATAGAATGAGAGGGGCAAGCTCCCTGACCCAGCAGCTCTCCAAGCTTCTGTTCCTAACCCCGGAACGTTCGCTCACCCGCAAAATACGGGAAGTTATGACCGCCATTCGCATAGAGAAAACCTATACCAAAGAAGAAATCCTGGAATTCTACCTGAACGAAGTCTATTTGGCTGGCGGGAATTACGGATTCCAGTCCGCAGGGCAATATTATTTCGGAAGACCCTTGGACAGTTTGACCGTTCCGGAAATAGCCGTGCTTGCAGGCATGCTACAACGTCCGGAGGCTTACCGCCCGGACCGCTTTCCAGAAACAGCCCTTGCCCGCAGAAACACGGTTTTGTTTGCGATGAGGGATGCGGGTTATATTTCAAAAGGCGATTACGAAGAGTATGTAAAAGTACCGCTCAGAACCGAAGAAAAGGAAACATCTGTAATTGCTCCATACTATATGGAAGAGATTCGCAAATACATGGAAAGCAAATATGGGGAAAACTCCCTGTATTCCGATGGAATTTCCATTTATAGCACTGTGGATCCCAACGCGCAGAAAATAGTTGAAAAAGCGGCTTTGGATCAATTGTTGAAAGTTGACAGAAGGCTTCGCCTGAGGGCTATTTATAAATTGGGGCTTTCAAAAAGATACAATATGCCTGTGGATACCGTGCTCAAGAAATTCGATTCGGTCTATGCGCATTTTTCAGAAAATTTTTTGGCAAAAGACACTGCGGAAAAACGACTGTTTCCCGATTCTTCGCGCTACCGCCAGGCTCAAGTAGGGGTTATTTTGATTGAGAACGAAACAGGGGCAATCAGGGCTATGGTTGGCGGAAAAAATTTCAACGAAAGCAAATGGAACCGCGCGGTGCAAACTTTGAGACAGCCGGGTTCCTCTTTTAAACCTTTTGTTTACGCTACCGCTATGGATAATGGAGCTTCCCCCTGCGATTCGGTTAATGATGCGCCCATAACAATTCCAGATCCTTTGGATACATCGAAATTCTGGAGGCCCGGCAATTATTCAAAAGAGTTCAAGGGCATGATGACTTATCGCAGAGCGTTGGCGCTTTCGCAGAATTTGCCGGCAATTCAGGTTGGCATGAAGTATGGCCTTAAAAACGTTGTGGAATACGCTCGCAGGTTTGGGGTTAAAAGAGCTCCCTTGCAAGCGGTGCCAAGCCTTGCCCTTGGTTCGGTAGGCGCAACTCTTATGGAAATGACAAGCGCTTATACGGTTTTCCCAAATGGAGGGAACAGGATAGAGCCTTATTATATAGAGTCCATAGTCGGCAAAAAGGGCGAGGTTATAGAAAAGCATTACAAGGTTGAGCATGAGGTTTTGAAAAAACCGGCTGCATTTATTATGGTTAGGATGCTGCAGCTTGTGAACACCGGCGGAACAGCGGCAAAGATTTGGGCAAGCGGTTTTCAGCACCCAAGCGGCGGGAAAACCGGTACCACAAATGATTACACGGATGCTTGGTATATAGGATTTACCAAGCAATACACTATGGGCGTGTGGATTGGAACGGACGATTTTCTTCCCATGGGACCTGGACATACAGGCACGGAAGACGCTATGCCGGTGTGGTTGAACTCAATGCCGGAAATTCACAAAAAATTGCCAAAGCTTGATTTTCCTTCGCCTGGCGTTCCTTCTAAAAGAATTTGCAATTATACAGGAAAAGTTGCTGGTTCATATTGCAATGCGGCTACGGATTGCCTTTACACTTCCGGACATGTTCCTTCGGAGCAGTGCGATGGAAACCATTTTGGGCAGTCAAAAGAGAGCGCGGCAACCATATTTGGAAACACTTCTTCTCCTGTACCCAAAGAAGGCAAAGCAAGGCAAGTATTTTAATGGTTAACCACGATTACACTCTTGGATTTGACGATAAACTTTTAGCCTTTATACGCTATGTTTTCAAAAATCACGCCGAGTTCAGGCATTCTTGCCTTAGGCTTGCAGCTAAATATTCTCCGATATTCGGGGGAGTGCCAGGCAGGGAGAAACGAGTTGTAAATTTTTGCGATGGCAGCAAGCCTGTGAATTTATGCTCGCCGTTGGTTTTGGCCGCAGGTGCGAACAAGAATGCCAAAGGCATAAACGATTATGCAAATCTGGGACTTGGCGGAATAACTGTTGGCACGGCAACGAGAAAGTTCAGAATTGGCAATGCTCACAAGCCCAGAGTTGGCTTGGATGAATTCAACCGCCTTATTTACAATTCAATGGGATTGAACAATGATGGAGTGGCAAAAATTTCTGCAAGAGTTGAGAGGCAGATAGGCAAAGCTCGCAAAAATAATTTTGCAGTTGGCATTTCCGTTGCGGAAACTCCGGGAATAACTGAGGAAAAGCGTTTGCAAGATTTGCTTGAAACTTTTTCCATAGCTTACAAAGCCGCTGATTATCTGGAAGTGAATGTGAGCTGCCCGAATACTTGCGAAGACCGTTTGGATTTGGATGCTAAATTTATGTCTTTGGCATTTGGCGCCATTGAAGATTTCAGAAAAGCGGCTCCATGCCGCAAAGCGGTTTACGCAAAGCTTAGCCCCGATTTAACCGATAAGCAGTTGCTTTCTCTTTTGGACTTGCTTTCGCAATTCGGAGTGAGCGGGGTTGTTTTGGGGAACACATATCCAAGCGAAAAACTTTTTTATTGCTTGCCCCCTCTGAACGACAAGGGAACGAGCGGCGGAATTTCCGGCAGACCTCTTTACGAAAATACTTTTAGAAAAACCTCTCTTGCAAAAAAGCATTTCCCTAATCTATCCGTTGTATCTTGCGGCGGAATTGACCATGGCTTGAAGGTGCGCGATTTGCTGAACGAGGGCGCAGACTTTGTTCAGGTTTATTCGGTGCTCGCTTTCAGGTGGATGGCTGTGCAAAAAATGATGAAGGAATTATTATGGCCTTCAAAATTCTAGTTGCAATTCTTTTGTTTTTCTCCGTTTCGCATGGAGATTTTCTCGCTTTGAACATAGTGGAAAAAGAAGAGCCGCCTCCTAATTTTGTTTATGGAACTCACTACGCAGGGAGACTTTTTGCAGACGGCATAGATAATTTCATCGGGCTGAATACGCATTTGCGCATAAATAGGAATTGGGCTATTGGCGCGAAGGCAGAGCTGGATTTTTCTAGAAGCGGTTTTATGGCCGGTGCTTTTGGGCATTATTTGCCGGTAGGGGAGTTGTTTAAGGAAAGCGCAGAAAATTTTGTGCATTTTGGCTTGGCTTACATAAAAATAGAAGAGAATGGTTCGCCGTTGTTTTCCATTGGGTATGGGCGCGATATGCTGCCCTGGAAAAAATCGCCGTTTGGCTTTAGAATGCTTTGCAGGTTGGACTATGCTCCGGTTCAGCATGTATTTTCCCGCAGCAGCGAGGGAATTTTCGGTATAAATATGACAACTTTGGCTAATATAGCTTTTGCTGTGGAAGTTGGGGTATTCGGGTATTGATTCCCGCTTTTTTCATCTCTTCTTTAATTTGCGCAATGCTATAAGTTCCAAAGTGAACCATTGAGGCTACCAGCGCGGCTTCTGCGTGAGTTTGCTTAAACAGTTCCGTTATGTGCTTTGGCTCTCCGGCTCCGCCGCTGGCAATAACCGGAACTGCAACCGCTTGCGCGACTTTTTCCGTAATTGTCAATTCATAGCCGTTTTTCACGCCGTCCGTATCTATGCTGTTAAGGCAAATCTCGCCAATGCCCAAATCCACAGCTTTTTTTGCCCACTCCACAGCGTCCATGCCCATGTATTCTCGGCCCCCGCGAATTGCAACTTCGTAGCCGCTCGGAATTTTTTCCGAAACGCCTACGAATTTTGCATCCATTCCCAGCACCATGCACTGATTGCCAAACGCTTTGGCACCTTGCGCTATGATTTCCGGGTTTAGCACAGCGAGGCTGTTTATGCTGACTTTTTCCGCTCCGGCGAGCAATACCTGGTGCATATCTTCCAAATTGCGAACCCCGCCGCCAACGGAAAACGGTATGAATACATTTTTGGCAATGTCTTTTACCATTTCAATATCGCATTGCCTGCGTTCTGCGCTTGCGGTTATATCGTAGAAAACAAGTTCGTCAACGCCTTCTGCGCTGTATTTCGCGCCCATTTCAATCGGGTCGCCTATATCTATGTTGCCTTCGAATTTTACGCCTTTTGTAACCTTGCGGTTGCGAACATCCAGGCAGATTATGAGCCTTTTAGTGAGCACTTTTTATCCTCAAATCCGGTATAACTTGCAATGCTATAAAAGCGTTTTCGTAATATCTTATGGCTTTTCTGCCTTCTCTGAAGTCCATGGCAGCGACGTCAAAGCGGGAATCTTGGTCCAGCCCTCCGTTATGGTGTAAAAAATGCAGCGCGGTTTGCCATATTTTTCTCTGTTTTTCCTTATTGACTCTGGTATCCGGCGCTCCGAACGAGTTTTTCCAAATGGATTTCACTTCAACAAAGAGCCATTTCCCATTTTTATCTTTAGCGACAATGTCCAGTTCTCCGCCGGCATATCTGTAATTCCGCGCAAATAACTCGCATCCTTTGCGCATAAGGTATGCGCAAGCATAAGTTTCGGCCTTGCGGCCATGTTTGCATTTCAGGGTGAGCATGTGGGAGAAGGTAGAAAAAAATTTTGTATATTAGAAGGCATAATACCAAAACGCAGACAATAGGATTAAACTTGGAGATTTCGCAATGATAAAATCAGTGTCCGTGGCAGCCCTTCCTGTCACGGAAAACCTCATTATACAAAAGAATCGCATAGAAAATGATCTCAAGCCTGATTGCAAGCGCGTGTGCATAGTTACAGGCACGCATGGCGATGAGCTTGAAGGTCAGTATGTGTGCGCGCAGCTCGCAAAATTTCTGAGCGATAACAAACAGTATCTTACAGGCGTTGTGGATATTTACCCGGCTATAAACCCGCTTGGGATAGACTCCGTAACAAGAGGATTCCCAATGTTCGATCTGGATATGAACCGCATTTTCCCGGGTTCGCCAAACGGCTCGCTAGCAGAATCTGTTGCGTACGATATAGTGCATGATATTGAAGGCGCGGATATTTGCATTGACATTCATTCCAGCAATATATTTCTCCGTGAAATACCCCAAGTTCGTTTGAGCGAGCAAACCGAAGCTATGCTTTTCCCCTATGCGCTTATGCTCAATGTGGATTTTGTCTGGATACATACGGCTGCAACGGTGCTTGAGTCAACGCTTGCGCACACGCTCAATATGCGTGGCACAAAAACGCTTGTAGTTGAAATGGGCGTTGGCATGCGCATTACGGAAAGCTATTGCACTCAGCTTTTTAACGGCATACTCAACCTATTGCGCGAACTCGGCATGTGGAGCGGAGATACTGTGCAAGTGAGGGATCCTGTGGTTTCAAAAGATCGCGGCGTTGGTTTTTTAAACTCAGACGCTGCCGGCATATTCATTCCCTGCATTGCTCATGGCAGCTACGTGAAAACAGGGGAGCTCATAGGAAAAGTGCTGGATCCTATAACGGGCAATATGGTAGAACTGGCAGTATCCCCCTGCGATGGCTTGCTGTTTACGCTCAGGGAATACCCTGTGGTGTTCGGCGGTTCGCTGCTTGCTAGAATTCTGGGAGATGGAAATGGTTAAAAATATCGTGTATTCAATCAAATCGCCATATCGACAAAGCATGGATGTTATTGGCTATACATTCGGTTCTGGCGAACTTTCGTGCTGCATAGTCGGCGCTCTTCGCGGAAACGAGATTCAGCAAATGGCAATTTGCGCACAGTTGGTGGATGCGCTCAAACACTTGGAAGAAAAAGGAAGCATTGCCAAAGACAAAAGCATAATGGTGATACCATGTGCAAATTATTATTCCATGAATATCGGAAAGCGTTTCTGGACAATGGACAATACGGATATAAATCGCATGTTCCCTGGCTACGATTTAGGCGAAACAACCCAGCGCATAGCCGATGGTCTGTTCAAATCGATAAAAGACTACGCATTTGGCATACAAATGGCGAGCTTTTACCAAAAAGGAGATTTTTTTCCTCATGTCAAAGTAATGGATACCAAGCAGGAATCCTACGAATCGCTTTCGGATTTTGGTTTGCCTTATGGCTTAATAAGAGAACCAAGCCCATACGACACAGTAACGCTAAACTACAATTGGCAGTTGTGGGGTTGCCAGGCATTCTCGCTATTTGCAACATATACCGATCACATTGGAGGGCAATCAACGCAAACCGCTGTGAATGCGACGCTTCGTTTTCTCGTAGCAAAAGAAGTGCTTGTATGCGCTCTTCATCCAGGTTCGCATACACGCATATTGAGCGAGGACAAGATTTGCCGAGTGAGCGTGAACAAGGCCGGTATTCTCAAGAAGCGCGTATCGGTTGGCGATGAGGTGAAGGCTGGCGGTTTGCTTTGCGAGATTATACATCCGCTTGAGGGCAACGTTATTGATCAGATAGTTTCGCAAATTGATGGTACGGTGTTCTTTGCATTCAGCGGGCAGTTGGTGATGGAGCATACGGACGTGTTCAATATGATGCCGGGGTAATCTCCAAATAAAAACCGCCATTGCCATCGCTGTCAAAGCTGGCAGTTTGCCCTCCAGCGCACTTTATTCTAAAAACTGTATAATATTCAGGCGCTTTGCCTGTTTCAAAAATCCTGCGCAACTCCTGCTCTGAAATAAGATTTGCGTTTTGCACCGCTTTGAAATCCTCAACATCCCAGTCAAAAATTTCGGGAGCGGTGTAAATGAATGCTTGCAGCATAAGCGCAAATTCGCTTGCGAAAAATCCTCTGTAATCTTCTACTACATCAGCTTTTTCTTGCCTGTTCATAATTCTAAAATTTCTTGGAAAAGGCAAAGGCCCTTGATTTTTGTCTTCTGCTTTGTATGCCATTCGTATGCTTTTTCCCTCCAGGATAAGTCTTAAATTGTCGTTGTCTTTGTGAAAAAACAGGCATGGAGAATCTTTTTTGCATGGCAATTTGCCCTGCTCTAAATTAAACCCGGCAAATGTTTGGCCTTCTTTGAGAATAATTTTAGGCACTGCGCTTTGTGCTGCAACGCAAGAAAACAGAATTGCCAAGATAAATATTTTTTTCATTTTTTCCTCTCTTTATTCCATAACGCAGTTGAACAATCCGCAGTCCTGCACGCAGCGAACAGAAAGACCCGTGGACTTGGAATGCATGGAATGAGTTACGCTATCTCTGTCTGAACTCATAAACTTGTGCTTTCCATTAGGGCCGTAGGTATCATTTGTCCACCAGTATCCTCTTTCTCCGATTTCTGCAAAGCCTTGAGCTTTGGTAAAGCCGCCCGGCAATGCGGAAAAATCATAATTGTCCGTTCCGTTCCACTGTTGCTTTGATTTTAGTTTTTTGCCGGCCGCATTGTTGCCGGAATTCTCTATCAAGTTCATCCAATCGTCATGGCTTGGCAAACGCCATGCAGCAGGGCATACTGTATTGGCTAAATCCCATTCGTAAAGCCTCCCGTATTTATCGCAATTTTCAGGTTTGTTTTCGTAGCAAAAACTGCCTTTTGCATTGTAGTTCAAATTGTTTTTCATCCACATTGTATTGCCCATTTTCATAACGCCATATTGTTTATTGTCGCGAGCATCTGTGAACGTTTTGCTGATTTTTTTAATTTGAAGATCCTGTATGCAACGAACTGAGAGACCGTTGGATTTATTTCTTAGGGAGCTGGAGAAATCTTTTAGAGAAGATATTTGCCTGACTTGAACAGAACCGAGAGCCTCAATTATCGTAGAAGTCCACCATAAGCCATTTTCATTCAGGTCGAGCCAATGCCCTGTTTTTTCTCCGTCGCTGTCGCGCCAACCGCCTTGCAAAGCGAAAATAGCATCCGCAGCGTTTTTGCCGGAAAATTTTTCCAATTCATTCCATTCGGAGTCGCTGGGCAAATGCCAGCCGGCCGGGCATGCCTTGGCCGCAGTATTCCAGTCGTATAAGCGTCCGTATATTTGGCAGTAAAAATCATCGTTTTCAAAGCACCAGGATTTTCCGGTTTTAAAATTCAAATTCTCCGCCATCCAAACTTGATTGCCTATTTTGACGGTTTTGTACTGCTTTATATTGTTTGTTTTACCGGTGTTTGGAATATTCTGAACGCAGCGAACCGAATATCCGAGAGATTTATTTGCAATTTTTTCATTCAATTCATTATCATTCGCTTGAATATAACGGCTATATGCATCGTTGTTTCCATACTCTGTGCTCCACCAATTGCCGGTTTTTTCTTTATTTAGGAATTTATATTCGTTTGCGGGTACTGCATGGTTAAATTCGCTGCTTAAATTTCCGCCGAGCAGTGCGGCAAATTCAGTTGCAGAGACCTCGCTCCATTCGCGTCGCGTAGGCAAATGCCAGCCGCTGGGGCATGCTTTGGCAGCGGTGTTCCAGTCATATAAGCGTCCGTACATATTGCAATTATAGTCATCGTTTTCATAGCACCAGGAATTTCCTGTTTTGTAGTTCAAATTCTCTGCCATCCAAACTTGATTGCCTATTTTAACTGTTTTGTATAGCTTTATATTATTTTTCTTTTCGCTTGGTTTGGCTTGAATATTCTGAATGCAGCGAACAGCTAAATTGACGGAAGCGATATTATTCAAATTATTTATGCCGCCAAAGCCGGAATTTACAACTGTATAATAAGCGATTGTATCCATGCCAATGCTGGTGGCTGCCAACCATTTGCCCTGCGTGTTCCATCCTATTTTCGCTTTGAGTTTAGCATCGGCTTCGCTTAATTCTTTTTTCAGATCTTCCCAAGCGCTTTTGCTTGGCAAGCGCCAGCCTGCCGGGCAAGTGCTTTGCAAATTCAAATCCTCAGCCATCCACACGCGCCCGCCCAATTTTACGGTTTTGTATTTCTTTTTATCGCGGGAGTCTGTGAATTCGCCTTTGATATCATCAACTGGGCTAGGCGTGGCTTTTGCGACTTTGGCAGTTTTGGCGACTTTAGCGCTTTTAGCGTTCTTTGCTGTGTTTTTTTGAGCAAACGCGATGCAGGCAAGAGCCAGGAATATTAGAAGCGCAAGTTTTCTCATAAGAGTGCCAGTTATAAATATAGTAAATTTTTAGCTTTTTCTGCAATTTTCGATTAAAAACGTCAACATATGTTTGCAAAATGCATGGTTTTAATTTTTTTTGTCACATTTCTTTATTTTTTTGTTATATTATAATTAGTTTTTTGTCAGAGGTGTATTATGGCAGTTAGAATTAAGCCTGTACAGGCTACCGTTATTCGGGATAAAGATATTGTTCGGCAGGTTATAGCAGAAGTTCGCAGGACGCCAAATCCTGAACGTGTGGCAAAATTGAGAAAAGAAGCTAAGTTGGTTTTGGGAATGATAAGGAATGCAGATGGCTAATCAAATAACTATTACTCCAGAAAATGGTTCATCTGTTTTTTATACAGAAAAACTTACAGAGACAGCCCAATTAAGCAATTTTCACTGCTCTATAGATGAATATAATGAATATTTAATGAAAGACGCTTTGCGTTCGCAAAAAGATCATGTGGCGTTCACTTGGCTATTGTTAGAAAAAGAGACTGATGAAATCGTTTCTTATATGTCTTTAATAGCGGATGCGATAAAATTGTCCGTTACGGAAAAATCTTTACATTCTTTGAATTATCCATTTAAAACAATTCCCTCAATAAAAATAGCAAAACTTTCTGTAGATAAGTTTTACCGAGAAAAATATAAAGGAATTGGTTCTTTTATGATTTATATTGCAAAATCTTTTGCCATTGTTTGCGATGAGCAATACATTGCAGCTCGTTTTCTCACGGTAGATGCCGACATAGAACACAATGCAAGTGTTTTGAATTTTTACAAAAAGAATGAATTCCTTGTAAATGAGGAGTTATGCAATAAAAACCGCAAAACCATAAGCATGCGCAGGGATATTTACATGTAGCCAGCGTAGCTTTTAAACAGGCTCTTGGGGAGGTGGACTCCCCACCCCTCCAGCCGTTTCATTTAAACCTTCGTTTAAATGCTACATCTATAATATATATTATTTTTTCCAAATGTGACCATTTTTTCTTAAAAAACGTCATTTTTTTGTCATTTTTGTCAAAAAAGTGTAATTTTCGGCTTTTTCCGCTATTTTTCAAGCTTTCAAAACGTAGCATTTAAACGAAGGTTTATCTGCGCCCGAGAATGCCGAAAATCGTTTAATAGAGTAGGCGGATTTAAACAGGAGGACATTTCATGTCTACTCAATTAAGAAAGGGTTTTACCCTAATCGAGCTGATGGTTGTTATAGTGATCATCGGTATTTTGGCCGCCATAGCGATTCCAAAGCTTTTTGGCATGAGTGCAAAAGCAAAAGCCCAAGAAGTAGGTCCCGCCGCCGGAACCTGGGTAAAACTGCAACAAGCTTACAAAATGGAAACCGGAAGCTACGGCTCCGCAAGTTTAATTAGCTATAAAGCACCTGGTTTTCCAGGAGGAACTGCGGATCCTGGAATAGGTACAACTGGTAATTTTGATTATAGCACTACTACAAATACTGGTTGGGCTGCCAAAAGTAAATTTGTATCGGGAGGATGTATCCTTCAGCAAGAGTGGACAGCAACTTTTGCTAATAGTAATACTGAGAATCCACTTATGAATGTGCCAGCAAATCCCGATTGTGGCGCTCTAACTCCCAATTTCTGTAAAATAGGTGATAGAGGCACAAATTGCCCTCCTGATCCTACCTAATTTCGGATCAAGCGGCTTTTGTTGATTTTAGTGAAAGTTTTCCTGATTCTTCACTCTTGGCAACAAAAGTTGTTTGGTGTCCTCGCTTCGGTGAGGATGCACCCTGGCTCTCCTGGAGGGCAAACGTGTTAACTACCTCGCTTATAGTGAGAGTTTGTGAGGAAAGCAAGGGTGCCCATCAAATTTAGCAAAATATAATGTTCCTCATTCCTTTTATATCTCTTGTTGTTTGCTATTCCCTCCATCGACCCCTGAGCCTCCAAAGCTCCCTTATCGCTATTGCCCTCATCATACCCCTAATCAAAAATCTCAAACCGCAATCAAAAATACCACTCGCAAGCTTGCCATACATCGCTCTGCCTGTTATACTCTTCGCTAGCATAAACTCACAACTGGAATACGCCTCGGATGACGCAATACGTTGCCTGTCAATGTTTATGGCCGCAATAATAATCTTCCTGCAAAAAGAAAGCAAATGGCTCATAAGAAGCATGATCGCCTGCGGAAATATACACCTAATCATGCAAATCGCAGGAATAATCGCAGAAGATGAAAAAATGTCAATAAGCACAATATTCCCAATGGCAAACGAAATAATGTTCTTCTATATGATGGTCATGTTCTGCGCTGTTTTCGCCTATTTCAAAGAAAACAATGCGCTCTGGAAAAAATACGCAATCGCCATCGGAATCCTAACATTCATCGCCATCATAGTCGGCGACATCGTTCACACAAAAGAACTCGCAATAGGCGGAGAACACGCGCTCGGAATATGGCTCGGACTTATATGCGGAACCCTGTTCACCGCAATGCTGTACATTTGGAAAAAATTTGAACTGCCAAAAAAAATCATGCTCGGCTTCTCCGCTATAATCTTCTCAATAATAATGTCCGTCTCCATAATAGTCGTAAACTACGATTTTTTTAGCCTGGATGCTCGTAGCGAAATAAGCTCAAGACTGGACAACTGGAGAGCCGGCTGGAATATAGTCAAAGAAAAACCGCTTGGCGTGGGTTTGGGCGCTTACGGCGCAAACGTAATGCAACGCTGGCCGGCACTGGAAAACAGCCACCAAACGCTCGGCTCCGTAACTTACGACAGCGCTCACAACCAATTCCTTCAAATGCTAACAGAAACAGGATGGCTCGGATGGCTTTTCTACTCCGCGCTGTTCGCTTTGCCATGGATAGTCGCAGTTTCCCGCTATCTTAATACAGGACAGATGCACTTTCTGTTCATAGCAGGAACGCTCGCCGCAATATGTTCCGTTATGGTTGTAGCCGAGGCAATATCTCAGTTTGCTTTTATACAAATAATTCACTGGGGATGGCTGGTTTATTGCGTAAAGGCATTGCGCTTTCAGAAACAGATAATTATACGTCCATACGTGCGCAATCTGATTTTAATCGTTTTGATTCCCATGTTGATTTTTCTGTTTTATGACCGGGGCAAACAGCTCTATTCAGTATATTTAACGCCTTTGGAACGCGATGGGCTGGCTCCTTTGGGCAGGGCGCTTGAAATCCACCCGAAAAATTCGGAAGCTCTTAGCTTTGCATGGTCCCTGCATTTATATCACAAAGACTACGAAAAAGCTTTCAAAACTCTGGAAGCAATAGAAGAAATTGCGGGCTATTTTTGGCCTCTTGCCCAGGCTCGCGCCACGATTTATTACGAAATGGGGGATTTGGAAAAAGCTTGCGAAGCGGCCAAGTTTCCCTTTGAACGCTATCTGGATGAATGGACGCTGGATTTGAAAGAAAAATTAAATTGCGGGAACAATTAACTTGACTGAAACAAAAAAAAGAGGGGTGATGGCAAATAAATTGCTATTATTTGGAAAATCAATCAGGAGATCAATATGATTTATGGATATATTCGCGTTAGCACCGACAAGCAAACGGTGGAAAATCAACGCTTTGAAGTCGCCAAGTTCTGCAAACAGCACGGAATAGCGGTGAATAAATGGATTGAAGAAACCATTTCAGGAACCGCTGCCGCCGACAAGCGCAAACTTGGCGAACTCTTGGATTCTTTGCAAAAAGATGACATTCTTATATGCTCAGAATTGTCAAGGCTTGGGCGCAACCTGCTTATGATAATGTCCACGCTCAACTTCTGCATGGAAAAAGAAGTGCAGGTGTGGACTATCAAAGACAACTACCGCCTGGGCAAAGACATCAATTCCAAAGTGCTAGCATTCGCATTTGGCCTAACCGCAGAAATAGAGCGAATCCTCATTTCGCAACGCACAAAAGAAGCACTCGCTCGCATAAAAGCGGAAGGCGCTCGCCTTGGCAGGCCGTGCGGCTCAAAGTCAAAAGAACTCAAACTGGCTAAAAAAGAAATACAGCTCAGAAAAATGCTAGAGCAAAAAACTCCAAAAGGCGAAATAGCAAAGAAACTCGGCGTCCACAGAGCAACGCTGTGCAGATATTTGAGGAAGTCAAATAAACGCTGATTTGGCTGTTTAATTGAGAATTGAGAGTTGAGAGTTGAGAATAAAAAACAGAAATCTATTCTCCATTCTCCATTCTCAATTCTCAATTAAACCATGAAGTCTGAGTCAAATATTTAGTCAAGCATTTAGTCAAGCATTTTTTACAATATATTCCAAACGCTCAACAATGTTCAAATGCTGAGTACAAGCGCTTTCGCAATTTCCGCATTGCGTACAAGTCCCTGCTATGTCTGGAGATAAACTCCAATGCCACTTGAGCTGATTGTAAATATCCTGCTTGGTCTCGCCTAAAATTATCCTGTTGTAAGCATCCATGAATTTTGGAATGGGTATCCCCTGCGGACAATCATCGCAATACGAACAACCTGTGCACACGCCCTCAAAACACTTGGATGCGCCAGCCTTTGCCGCCGCCAACTCCTCGTCCGTTCTCGGCTTGTACTCATCCATAGCCTTTAACGCCAAATCTATCTCTGCGTTGTTTGCAAAACCTACCAAAGCCACAGACAATGATTTATGGTCCCACAAAAACTGCAACGCCGCCTTAACCGCATTATCCTTGTTGCACTCCTCGCCGCTTTTAAGCAAAAACTTGCACAAATTTGGATTGTTGGGAATCAAACTGCCGCCCAGAGGGTTCATTATCACTGCGCCTAAATTGTTCTGCTCAACAGCATCAAAAGCCTTCTCTCTAGTTTTGAAATTATATGCGGAATATCCGAACAAAACTCCCTCAAACACAGGCTCTTCAAACAACTCGGCAATATTGTTCTGAATTAAATGCGTAGAAACGCATATATGCTTTATCAACTTCTCTTCTTTCAATTTTTGAAATGTCTTTATTATGCCTTTGCTCTTGCGTTCCTTCCAGTTTTCCAAACTCGTTACACACCATATATGGTAAAAATCTATCGCTGGCACATCCAGCCTCTTAAGCGAAGCCTCAATTTCCCTGCGAATTTCCGATTCCTCGGATTGAAAGGTTTTTGTGGCAACATAATAAGGAAGCCCCTGCCTGCGCAGCTCGGAAAGACCCTTTCCAAAAACCGTTTCGCTCTTGGTTTCAAAATAACCGGGAGCCGTATCAAAATAATTGATTCCGCCCTTAGCAGCGCGAACCATCATTTCAACGCATTTATCGTGATTGTCCACTTCGGAGAAGCGCATTCCCCCAAAACCGAGAAGCGACACTTTTTTGCCCGTTTTTCCATAGTCTCTGTATTGCATTTTGAGAATATAGTAAACGCTGATTTAGCCGCTTAGTTGAGAGTTGAGAGTTGAGAGTGGAGAGTTAAAAAAAGGAAAAAGCTTATTTTTGAGCTAATTTAGCCGTTATATTTTAAAATCACTCTCCACTCTCCACTCTCAACTCTCCACTAAACCATGAAATCTGAGTTTGAACCATATTCCATGCCCAAGTTAATTCTTCAAACCCCTTGACAAAACTACTGGAATTTGCTAAATTTACAATGAATTTTGGAGAATACTATGAGCAGAGTATGTGAAGTTACTGGAAAAAAAGGCATGATTGGAAACCGCGTTTCTCATTCCAATCGCAAAAAAAAGGTTAAGCTGCAGCCTAACCTGCGCACCAAGAATTTCTTTATTCCAGAGGAAAACCGCTGGATTAGCCTTCGCGTTAGCACTCAAGGGCTCAGAACCATAGATAAAAAGGGAATTCGCGCCGTTGCTGCAGAGCTGGGCATCTAGTTTATCCAATGGAACCCTCGGTTTTTCGGATTTTCACTATCCGCAAACTGTTCAATATTTCATTTTAGCGTCTTTTCCAGACTCTTTTTATAGATTTTTGTTTATTTTGGCGCTTTTTATATGCTCTTTGGGGCTTTTTTTGTTTTTTTCAAGCTCAAAAAAGAAAATGGGCAGCAATTTCAGCGAATTATCAAGCTTTTTGCGCATGAACAGGGAAAAAATCGTAAAACAGGCCAGAATTTCCGCTTTGCCAAGGCAAGCTCTATATTGGAGCCTCATTTCCCCTGTTATTTTCATATTTTTGCTGATTTTTGAGGCCAAATTCGAGGTTCACGGGCTTGGAAATACCATAAAAACAGCTTTTGAACATAACGATTTGCCAATATTTTACGGCAGCACTCTCTGCGCCTTAGTATTTGCTGTAGCTGTAAATGTATTTTTTTTAACGCTTTCAAAAATATTGCAGCATAAATAATATGGCTATCTCCTGGGTTGATTTTTCCATTGCAAACCACATAAAGACTTTTTCGCTGAGCCTGGAAAGAAACGATTTTCTGTTTTTAGCGGGAGAAACCTGCCACGACAAACTTTTGCGCGCCCTTGCGGGCTTTTTGCCGGATGAATGCAATTCCGCAGATTCCATAAGAATTGACGGACATCGATTGAAAAACAAGAATGCGAACAGCTCCGTGCTATTGCCAAAAAATGCAACTCAGTCTTTTCCCCCGCACAGAACAATCGGGGCTTTTGCTCTTGATTTGGTTCCTGGCTCCACCAAAAAGATAATAGAACATTGCGCCGCTGGCTACGGCATAGACAAAAAGATTCTCAGCAGCAAGCCGGGCAAAATTTCGCCGCTGGACAAGCAGAGAGTTTCGCTTTGGCTATGCTCGCTCAACCAAAGCACTGCAATTTTCATAGAAGAACCGGATGGCGGATTTTTTGACGAATGCCGCCCTTTTGATTTTTTGCAAAAGTTGGTTATGCCAAAGAGCGGCGTAACCAGTTGCATTGTGTATTTGGCCAGCCAAAAAGACAGCATTGTGAAAAAAGCCAAAGCCTTGCAATTTTGCAGAGCTCGCATCGCAGTTTTTTGCGCAGACAGACTCGTTGAAGAAGGCGAAGCGGCAAGAATTCTGGAGAATCCCGTTCATGTTTACACAAAAGACTGGCTGGAGAATGGCACCGGCAAACCGCTAAGAGCAGGTGCATTATGGCGGTATTGCAAACGGGATTGCCCTGAGCAATACAATTGCACCGCAAAGCAGAGCGTGTCTTCCGTGATGTGGGATTGCGAGCCGCCAAATTTACATAAGGTGGTGTGCAAAGGATTCGGTGGAACTTAGGCTCAAAAATCTGCACTGCTCTTTAACCGCTTCGCAAGCATTTGCCGCTTCTTTTAAAGATGCAAATAAAGAAAATACGCTCGCTCCGCTTCCGGAGAGCAACGATTTTCCTCCGCAAGCGTTTAGTTTTTGCTTGAGCGAAGTTATGAGCGGATATTTTTCCAGCACGGATTCTTCAAAATGATTGTACAAATCGAATGACTCGCTCAAAGGGTTTTCCAAAGCGCTATTCTTGAACTTTTGCCAACGCTCTTCGCCCGCTGGAACAATGTTTTTGTATGCATCCGCTGTGGGAACCATGCACTGCGGAGTGGCCACGGCAATTATGCAATTTTCAATAGGTTTTATTGGGGTTAAAATATCTCCGATGCCTTCTGCCAATGCCGCTCCTCCGCGCACAAAAAACGCAACGTCGGCTCCCAAACCGGCTCCTATTTTTTCCAATTCTTGCGAGCTTATGTTCAATCCCCACAATTTGTTCAAAAGCCTCAGAGCTGCAGCCGCATCGGAGCTTCCGCCGCCCAAACCTGCACCCAAGGGCAAATTTTTTTCCAGATAAAAATGAACTCCGCTCGAAACGCCGAACATTTCTTTTAATTTAACTGCCGCTTTGAAAATCAAATCTTTTTCGGGAGGATAGTCTTGCGGCGTGTTGTAATAAATGGAAATTTCTCCGCGTTTATTCTGTTCGCCAAAAAGAACATCTCCGCAGGAAATTGTATGGAACATAGTGCCGATGTTGTGGTAGCCATCTTCTCTTTTTTTTATAATGGACAAAAAGAGATTGACTTTTGCAGGAGCCAGTTCGCTTAGCATTTATGAAGTCACTCTTCTTATTCTCAAAGCCCTGGCTTGCCCCTCTTCTGTAGGCACCAGCTTTGACTTGGAATAGGATAGCATTCTGCGTCTATCCTCTCTTCTTTCAAAAATCTTATCGAACTTCAGTTTTGCAACGAACAAAACCACGAGAAAGAATATAAGAGATGCAAACCACAAAAGATACAGCGTTTCCATTTTATCCTCCGCTAAGTTTTCCGCTTTTGCTTATCTGGTCGCTAACTATTTTTTCCCTGTTCAAAATGCCAAAGCCAAAGCCTACCACAAAGTAAAGCAGTACCAAAAACATCAAATATTCAGGGATTCTCATAGCAAAGCCAGCTATGTAAACAATCACTATGTTTACCAATTGAAATACATTTATGAATTTGCTTTTGCGTTTTTTCAGTTTGGGAAGAAAGAGCGGGCTAACCATCAAAATTCCGGTTGCAATCATAATAACAAGAGGGAAGTAGAGCTGATCGGGATGGTTATTGAAAAAGTCGTATTTGCACATCAATATCATAAGTATAGCATTGACCACGCCGGCAAATGTCGAAGGCATTCCGGAAAAATAATCCGGATAAGAATCGCTGTCCATGGCGTTGTATTTTGCGAGTCTCATGGCTGCGCATAGCACATAAACAGCGGCACCTGCGAATATCGCGATTTTGTTAGCTTCGTACCAATCCGTTGACATATTTTTATATGCGAACAGAAGCATAAAGGCTGGCGCTATTCCAAAAGCGATTAAATCTGCGAGGCTATCGAACTGCGCTCCGAAATCCGAGCTTGCGTTAAAGGCTCGTGCAGCAAATCCATCCAATTTATCCAACAATGTGCAAAAAATTATGAATTGCGCTCCATAAAAAATAGCATTCTCGGCAGAAAACAATCCCGCTGACCAACATATAGAAGCTACTCCGAGCAAAAAGCTCATGCTGGTAAAGGCATTTGGCACTATAAATTTTGCTTTTTCCATAAAGTGAATTTAGAAAATTGTCAGGAGTTCCTACGCTTTAAGTAAGTATTCGCCAAGAGAAGCGGAAAAGCTACCAGCAAGCCCGCTTGCGTTGTGAGCAAGGCTTCTGAAATTCCGTCTGCGAGCAGTACGGGATTGCCAAAGCCAAAATTTTTTATCGTTTCAAAAGTGTGAACCATGCCCATAACGGTGCCCAAAAGACCGAGCAACGGCGCTATGGCAGCGAGAGTCGCTATATTTTTGTAATGTTCCCTTTTTCCAGTCAAAACCAGAATCCAGGCCAGCCAACCAACTGCGAAAATAATTGGCATAATTACGCCGCCTTTGCGGAGCAAATCAAAAACCTGTTCGTAAATGTGTATGAGGTTCACAGGCATAAATTACTAATTTATAATTATGAAAAAACTCCTTTTAGTTCTCTTTGCGCTTTGCACTCTGGTCTTTGCTCAGAAGTTGCCGAAAACTTTTGATACAGAGGATCAGTCCTGGTTTATTCAGGATTTGGGAAATTTTACCTGGGACAAGGCTATGGAAGCTTGCCCAAGCGACTGGCGTTTGCCTGCAAATGAGGATTGGCAAAAGCTGAATGACTTTTTGGCAGCGAATCCCAATATCCAGAACGAGTTCCGAAAAAATGCCAAAATCAAGGAAAAGGCCGCCTCAGGCATAAAAGCCAGCAGCGGCTATTGGTGGAGCGCAACAGAATCCGACAATTCTAAGTTGGCCAATTTCCAATTCCTGTACGATGGCTATAGCGACTTCTACGAAGGCGATGCTCCCAAAAGCGACAAGCTTGCGGTTAGGTGCGTGAAGTGAAATAATGACTCTGCTCACAGACCTCTCTTTTGAAGCTTTTTTAAGTGCTGTTTTTGAAGCGTTCAGGTTAAAGCTTCCGGTGAGCAGAATAGTAGCGGAAACCATCTACACGCCGCAAATGTTTGAAGACACGCACAATATAACAACGAACTATGAAAACGCAGAGCGGGTATGGAAAGGCTTGCAAAAAAACGGCGGCGGCGACATAGCCTTTATGGTGCAAGCGGCATATCTCTCCGAGCTCCCGGAAATGGAAACTTCGTTGTGGGAATATGTAAAGGGAATTTTCTCAAATCCGCAAAACGCTCAAAACACGCTTGACTCCAACACGCACACCGTTTTTCAAACTGCAAACAAGGTAAAAGCGGAATCTCACAATATAAAAGGCTTTGTCCGCTTTCAAAAAGCAGAAAATGATTTAATGGTAGCGATAATAGAGCCAACCTACAACGTTGTGAACTTGCTTGCAGACCACTTCGCAAAAAGGTTCCCCAATATGCAATGGATGATTGTGGATGCAAAAAGAGAAATTGGCATTCACTATGATTGCAAAGACATTTACGAAATAAGTGCCACAGCCGCAGAAATTCCGCAAATAAACGATGAATTCGCCGCTTTATGGAAGGGCTATTACAAATCTGCCACGATAAAAGAGAGAAAGAATCCGAGACTGCAGAGAAGATGTTTGCCGGTAAAGTATTGGAAACATTTAACGGAGATGGGTTGATTTTCTATATTATACTGAACATTTGTGCAGGTATGATATGGAAATATTGCAAAAATTGGAAATTTTGGCTGGTGCGGCCAAGTATGACGTGTCCTGTTCCTCCAGTGGAGGGTCCAGGACTACGCAAAAAGGCGGTTTTGGAAACTCGTGCCCGGCAGGGGTTTGCCACTCGTTCACGGAAGACGGGCGGTGCATTTCCCTGCTCAAAATTCTGCTCACAAACGTTTGCATTTATGATTGCGCCTACTGCGCAAATCGCAGAAGCAATGATACTCCGCGTGCTACATTTAAAGTGGAAGAAGTCGCTCGCTTGACTGTTGAATTTTATAAGAGAAATTATATAGAAGGTTTGTTTTTGAGTTCGGGCGTTATCAAGAACCCAGACTATACAATGGAAGCTCTGATAAGAGTTGCGAAGAGTTTGAGGGAAGAGCATAAATTCGGCGGTTATATTCACCTTAAAGCTATACCGGGGGCGAGTTCGGATTTAATCGCTTTGGCAGGCTATTATGCAGACAGGATGAGCGTTAATATTGAAATTCCGTCTGAGCCTTCTTTGAAAATGCTCGCTCCGGAGAAGAATTTTGAATCTGTGTATTCGCCTATGAACCGCTTGCGCGTGAAGATTTTGGAGCATAAGGGAAATTTGAGAAAACGAGGTTTGAAGAAATTTGTGCCTGCCGGTCAAAGCACGCAGATGATTGTGGGAGCAAGCCCGGAAAGCGATTTGCATATCATAACGCTGGCGGCAAATCTTTACAAAGAGCAGGAATTAAAGCGGGTTTATTATTCGGGTTATATTCCTGTGAACAGCGATAATCGTTTGCCGGTTATTTCACAGCCGCCGCTGAAAAGGGAGAATCGTCTTTACCAAGCGGATTGGCTCATGCGCTTTTATGGTTTTAGCCACGACGAGATTTTGGACAAGAATAATCCGTGGCTGGATCCAGAGTTTGATCCGAAAATGGCATGGGCGCTCAGGCATCCTGAATTTTTTCCCATAGATTTGGACTGCGCAAGCTACGAGGAGATTCTGCGTGTTCCTGGCATCGGTGTGAGGAGTGCGAAATTCATTGTGCATAGCAGGCGTTTTGGGGACATTCGCTTGGAGCATTTGAAGAAGATGGGGGTTGCGCTTAAAAGGGCAAAATATTTTTTAGTGAATCCAGACATTCCGCGCGAGTGGCAGAGACTATATCCAGAGCAGATAAGAACGCAGTTTTTGCCCGCTCCAAAGAAGGCGGCGTTGCCGGGGTTGTTTTAGGGTGAGGAAGATTTTTCTACATTGCTTTTATGACTCGCTTTCCCCTTTTCCTCGCTATCTGCCTTTTTGCGTCTTCTGTTTTCGCAAACGACTCCGTAACTCCGGGCGCTCTCTGGGCATCGTTTCAAGCTAATCCGGATGCATTCAGGGAAAAGCATAGCGGTACAAAAATAAATGTTTCCGGAGTTGTTGCCGATACTCACATTAGCATATACCTTACGCCGGTTGTGTCTCTGGTAGATAAAGTTGGCGAAGAATCCAAAGTTATCTGCGTGCTTCCAAACAGGTCGGATGCCACCAAACTTTCAAACTACAAAAAAGGCGAGCGTGTGAAAATGACCGGAAATTTTTACGCCGCAAGAGAAGAAAAAATTGTTATAAAACAGTGCCAAGCCGAAGGGAAATAAGACACCTGGTTTCAGGCTACTCCGTTAAAAACTCCGCCACATTCTTGTGGATAATTCCATCGTGGCTAAAATCCCAAGTATCCATAGACAGCACAAATTTTGGAAAGTTGTCTTTGATTTTCTTTAAGGGCGCAAATTCTCTTTTTATTGTATCTTCGCTTGCTAGCAAATAGGCAACCTGCACATAAATGCGCGACCCGCTTTTTTCTGCTATAAAATCGACCTCCAAAGAATTCTTTTTGCCCACAAAAAGCGAATAACCTCTCTTCAAAAGCTCTATGCAAACTATGTTTTCCAACGTCGTGGCTATGTCTCTATGACCTCTGCCAACAATCGCTTCTTTTAATCCGTGGTCTGCGACATAGTATTTTTCGTTTATGCTAAAAATCTTTTTGCTATCTATGTCTTGGCGGTTTAAGCGGTAAAACAAATGCGCATTTTCGCAATACTTCAGATGGTTCAAAACGGTTTCAGCAGCTACAGATCTTTGCTCGCTTTTAAAATATTTCGAAATGCTCGTTGCAGAAAATGTTTTTCCAAAATTTGCCATAACAAAAGAAACTATTCGCTCATGCAAATCTATTTGCCGGATATTATTTCTCTTTATTATGTCTTTCAACATAACCGAATTGTAAACATCCTGCAAATATTGCATGCTAACAGCATAGTCAAACTTCAAATTAGAAAGAAAAGGCATTCCGCCTACTTCAAGAAAAATGTTGAATGCATCCTGTTTAGATGCTTTTGGAAACTGAGTTCTGTAAAGATCCAAAAATTCCGAAAAAGAAAATGGATATATGGCAAATTCCACATACCTGCCGGCCAAATACGTGGCAAATTCGCCGGAAAGCAGCTTGGCATTTGAGCCGGTCACATAAATATCGCATTTTTTTTCTGCTCTTATGGAGTTTACGCATTTTTCCCAGGCATTAATTTCTTGTATTTCGTCTAGAAACAGGTAGCTTTTGCCTTTTATTTTTTTTATCCTGCTTTGGATATATTTATGCAAAGCCTTCACTTCGCAGAGATGGGAATTGGCCAAATCTTCAAAATTTATCTTTATAAACTGTTCCTCTTTATTCCCTCTCTTTTTTAATTCCTCCTGAACAAGCTCCAGCATAACGGACTTTCCGCACCGCCTAATGCCAGTGAAAACCTTTATCAAATCGGTTTTCTCCATAAAGGGCCTAACCCTTGCCATGTAACTTTCTCTTTCAACCATACCTTATAAATATAGAAAATTTATACGATTTGTCAAGTGTACTTGATAAAAATGGGTAAAACAAGCATCTTGCCTTTCCTTTTTTACAAAATTCACTGTATTTAGCCTTGTATTTTTTACAAAAGCCATTAATTTTACCCACCCAACAGCCAGTCAATAACATTAACGCATTCCACCCCGCTCTGGCTGTAATCATAAGTACTGTTTGTAATGAGAAGCTTTTTCTCAGGAATGCCCTTAAATGCGCTGAGTTCTCTCTGCAAGGTTTTGTCGGAATCTATTGAGTGGCAAACTTGAATGTATTCAACTTTATTGTTCTTTCTCGCCACAAAGTCTATTTCAGCGTTTGCGGCAACTCCAACATTTATCTGGAAACCTCTTGCGATAAGCTCATTGGCAACAATGTTCTCCAAACGGGCGGCCATACTCTCATTGAAATAACTTCGCTTCAATTGAAGCAACCCCATATCTGCCACGTAATATTTTTCCAAAGTGGCAAACACATTTTTTCCTTTAATATCGTATCTGTTAACTTTGCTGAATAATTGAGACCTCACTATAAAATCTATATGATTGTAAAGCGTTTCTGCCGACACATTTCTGCTCTGCGATTTCAAATATTTTGAAACTGCGTTTGCCGAAAAAATATTGCCGATGTTGTCTAATAAAAACTGAATTATGCTGTCTAACAAATTCAAATCTCTTATTTTTGCTCTTTGTACAATGTCTCGCAGAACCGTGGAATCAAAAACATCCTGCAAATATATTTGCATTTCATTTTCATCGGCAAAAACAAAACGACCAGGCAAGCCTCCCCATTTGACATAATCTTCAAAGGCTGCTTTTTTATCGCTCTTTTTGGTGAGGGCAAGCGATTCCTTAAAGGTAAAAGGGGTGATTAAAAACTTCACATAGCGACCAGACAGATGCGTTGCAAGCTCCCCGGAAACAAGATGCGCATTTGAGCCTGTGATAAAAATGCTTGAATTTCCTTTTGCTCTAAACGAATTCACAACAAGCTCAAACCTGTCTATATTCTGAATTTCATCTAAAAATATGTAAAACTTGCCTTTGCTTCTCTTAATTTGTTTGCTTATGTATTTGTGCAAATCTTCCGCTGTTTTTATGTGCGAAAATTCAAACTGCTCAAAATTCATAAAAATTATTTGGTTTTCCTTTACTCCGCTTTTTCTCAGTTCGTCTGCAATTTGCGTTAAAAAAATGGATTTCCCGGCTCGGCGATTCCCGATTATCACCTTAATCAAGTCAAACACGTCATAGAAAGGACGCACTTTTTTCAAAAAATCTTTGCGAATCAGCATAAAAACCTCCTTTTTTTCAAGGTATAGGTGTAAAAAATAGAAAATTTTCAAGACTTTTTAAAGGTATAGGTGTAAAAAGTGTAAAAATTCATCAGTTTTAAGTTTGAAAAAATGTTTTTTCTAAATTAACCTCAAATGCAAAAAATAACGCTGCTTTTTATTTTTATTCTCGCTTCTCTTTCTTTGGCTCAAAAAACAAAAAAAGAAGTTGAAATTCCTATAAACATTGGAGTTGGCCCTGCTTTATTCTGGATTCCGGGTGTTGTTGACAGAGAGCTGCATACAGGAGCTCAGCTTAAATTCTATGGAGTTCTCACTCCAAAGCTATTGCAGGAAAATCAGAATAAAATTCCCAAGCAATATAAAAAGTATGTGAATTTGGAAGAAGAAATGCATGTATTTCCCATTTGGATGATGCTGATTCCAGAATACCTTGTTATAAGCCCTGGCGAAGACAACTCTATTTATGGCGCATTCTGGCCTATTGTTGGCGTGTCTATGAGCTTTGTGAAAACCGAGCGAATAAAATTAAAAGCGTTGTTCATGCCCACAATCTCTTATATTTATGCCTATGGAGACGATGACCCTGACACGCAGCACATTGTGGGCGCCGGACTGCTTTTAAAACTAGAGAATACAATAAAATTTAGCGACAATTTCCTTATCACGCTCGCTTACGGGCATGATTTCGCCATAAAACTCAATGAACGATTGCTGCATTCAATTACAAAAGATCATTTTTTTCAAACAGGAGTTTTATCCATGCTTCTCAATTTCAGATTCGGCATGACACAAAAGATTTAACCATCCATGGAGTATTTTTCATATGAAAACAAAGCTTATTCTAATATCAGTCCTCGCACTTTTGCTTGGCTGCGGCAGTTCCAAAAAAAACAATGCGGAACCCGCTAAATCCAATGTTGTTTCTACCCCGCTAGAAATTACTTTTACTGACAAAAGAGACGGGAAAGCTTATAAAATTGTTAAAATTGGCGAGCAGACCTGGATGGCAGAGAATCTGGGTTACATTGTTGCTGGTAGCAAGTGTTACAATAATGATCAGATTAATTGCGCAAAATACGGCAGGCTGTATAGCTGGTCTATGGCTATGGCTCTTCCTCCAACTTGCGATGCCACCAGTTGCTCAAGCCAAATACAGCAAAAGCACCAAGGCATTTGCCCGGAAGGCTGGTATATTTCAAAAACTGAAGACTGGAATAAGATAAAGGACCTGCAATTGATGGCAAAAGAAGGCTGGGACGATTGCAGCCCTTTCGGTACCGGTAATCCTAGTTTGTGCGGAAACTCTCAAGGTTTTTCCGCAATGCCTGGTGGCTCCAGCTACGGCGGCAATTTCACCAGCATTGGTACGCACGGCTATTGGTGGAATGCGGACGAACACGATGGCACCGATGCCTACCGGCATCAAATAACAGCCCGCCCGCAAATTGCTGTCAAAAACTACCTCTCCAAGGACCGTCTGCTTTCTGTACGCTGCGTTTCGGAAGCGGATATGATGACAAAAACAAAAGCAGAAGTTGAGGAAAAAGCAAAGAAAATCCAGAAGAGAGAGAATTATATAAAAACCAATGGCGGTACTTTTACCGATTCCAGAGACAAAAAAAACAAGAAAACATACAAGACCATCAAAATAGGAAAACAAACTTGGATGGCGGAAAATTTGAATTATATCTCAGGTTATTCAAAATGCCAAATTGATAAACCCAGCAACTGCGACAAATACGGCAGATTGTATGACTTTGAAACTGCCAATAATGCCTGCCCAAAGGGATGGCATTTGCCAACTAAGGATGAGTGGGATGTTTTGCACAAGATACTTAACGAAGATGACGATGAAGACGGTTTCGGCTTTATGGCGCTTCCAGGCGGCAAAGCCGATGATAAATTCCTGATTATGCACGGAAAATGGCAATTGGTATTAGTTCCCGAAGCTATAGGCAAGAAAGGATTTTGGTTGACATCTACAATGCACAAAGACTCTTCTGTTTATATAAGCGAAATGAATTATAGCGACAGGAAATTTTCAATGGATAGCGAAAAAAAGAATAAATTCGCATATAGCGTCCGTTGCGTGAAGAATTAATTCTGTTTAAGCGACCTCAATAACGCCTGCCCATACACACATGCATTTATCGTTTTTCTGCAAAGCGGGTTGGCCTTTCACCAAAACATCCGTTTTGCCTGGCGCCCATGGGGATGTGGTGTTTGGAATGCATGGCATTTTTTGCAACTTGCCGTTGGCGGCAGATGTTGCGGCTGCTACAGTTGGATTTGCCAAAGACTGGCACTGGCCAAAAGGCATTATGTTCGACATAGGTTTATGATCCATAATGCTTGCCATTGGATTTTCGCTCATATGCACCGGATTCGCAGGATGCATTACTCCCAAATCCGATTGCTCTGAACCCATTGAGCATTTTAACTTCATCCCTTTGCACACGTAATTTTTCATATGGGTAATTTACTAACTTATCTTTTATGATGAAAGTTCTCGCCGCAGCTATCGCTGTCTCTGTTGTTGCAGCTTCTGCTGCTAATCTCACTCGCTATGAAGCCGAAGACGTGGTTACCAATGAAACCATGACTCCCAAAGTCGCTCTTGGCTCCGCTTCTGGCGGTTACTATGTTGAGATGAGGGCTGGCGACCTCTCTTTTAGCATTTCAGTGCCTGCGGCTGGTTTTTACACTATTTGGATAGGATTTTCGCAAACCTGCGATGACTCCAAAGCTCAGAACCTCGTTATCAATGGAACGCAGGTTGGGCAAATAACTTTCCCTAACACCGGACCATACAACGGCTCCGATTGCGGGCCGGCCGCTTTTGAGTATTTCAAAGGCGCAGGCAAGGTAAAGCTTAATTCAGGAACAAATAAACTTGACATAACAAATTCGTGGGGCTGGGTGGACATTGATTATATTGAGGTTGGACCTTATGAGCTGGCACCGTTTGATACCCCTGCAATGCTTGTCACGCCGAACGCTTCGGAAAATGCACGCAAAATGTACTCTTTTATCCGTAATAATTTTCAGAAGAAAATTATAAGCGGCGTGATGACGGATAACGTTATGCAGAATGATGGGAGATACACACCGCACAGCATAAGAAGCCAACCAGAGATGAAGAACGCTTATGATGCGTCTGGCAAGCTGCCTGCGCTTTTGGGGCTGGACTTTATGCATGGCACCGGCGAACAGGCTAACCGCCCGAATGGCGGAGGCGACTGGTTTATAGGATACAACAACGCAACTATTGCGCTGGCCGAGGAATTGTTCAATGAGGGTGGCATTCCAATATTCTGCTGGCACTGGCGCGACCCGCTTAAAATTTCAACTCACGACCAGTCTTTCTACACCAAAGAAACAACATTCGATTTAACCAAGGCGTTTACGAATTCCTCTTACGATAGTTTTAACACAAGCAGTGCGGAATACAAAGCGCTATTGAGCGATATAGATGAGGTTGCCGGTTTCCTGAAAATACTCGCTGACAAAGACGTGCCTGTTCTGTGGCGGCCATTGCATGAAGCTGCTGGCGCATGGTTCTGGTGGGGCGCTAAGGGGCCTAAGCCTTGCGCCCAGCTTTGGCGTTTGATGTTTGAGCGCATGGTTAACCATCACAATCTGAACAACTTGATATGGGTTTGGACCACCGAAGAATCTGGGCGTGAACTGGAGTGGTATCCGGGAGACGAGTATGCAGACATAATTGGCCGCGATTACTATCCGCCAAACAATCAACAGGCAAGAGCCACCGGTTCGTTGGTATCTTCCTTTGAAAATATCAAGGAGATATTCGAAGCGAAAAAAATCATAGCTCTGAGTGAAAACGGTTCTATTCCGTATCCTGATAGCTTGGTAGCAGATGGTGCGGGTTGGTCATGGTTCATGTCTTGGAACGGGCAGTTCGCAACAGCGGTAAACACCACTGCAGACTGGAATCACATAATGAACCATCAATATGTGATAACGCTGGAAGATATGCCTGGTTGGGACAATTACACGACAAAAGCGAAACCGTCAATCGGCAAAATAATTGCGCCTATATCAATAAAAGCGAGCAGAGGCATTTTGGAATTAAACTTGAATGGCATAAGCGCGCAAAAAGTGGAGTTGTTCAATTTGCAAGGCATAAGAATAGCAGTTCTCAACAGCGGCATTTTGAACGAAGGAATGCACAGATTGCCGGTTGGAAATATTGCGAAACAAATGTACATCGCAAGAGTTGTATCAACCGATAAGAAAGCAGTGACGATGCCGGTAGTTATTCAAGGCGATGGGAAGTGAATTAGCAATTCCTTGTTTAAACCGAACATTTCAGACAGCTTTGCTGCTTCAATTTTTTGCTGCGTTGAGCCTGTGGGCGTTCTAATCAAAAGTTTTCCGTTTTGATAGTAATATTGAGTGGAAGTTTTTTTGTCCAGTTTGTTGAAAACCAAATACTTCATAGATTCGCCTGTATAGCTCTCTTCCCAAGCTAAATTGAACTCCTGCATTGTGCAGCCGCTTAGCGGAAAATAAAAGCGAAATTTTGCAGGCTCGTTTGCAACACCGGTCCAAAGGCAAAGATTATCGCCTTCTCGCTCCAGACGAACCCAGTTTGGTTGCAATGGAAATGTAATTTTGTTCAATTGAGGAATATTTGGAGGAATGGGCAAAGGATCAAAAATCAAATAGCCAGGATCTAAAAAAAGTTCTGTTCCGCTGTCTATAATGCTCAGAGCGCAGTGAGCATTTTTTACATGCCGCTTGTGCCCAAGCAAAAGCTTTGGTGCATAACCCAGCTTAACAAGCTCCTTGTGCATGCGCATTGTGAGCCCAAAGCAAGTGTTGCCGCCTTCTTCTCCAACTCGTAAAATCTTCGTGAGATTCTCATAAATCCACAGCGAAGATATGTCGCAAAGCGAAAGCAATGATGAAGGCAATTTTAACATTTGAACTTGACAAATTTAAAAAATTTTTCTATATTTAACGCTTTCGGTGACATACCCAAGTGGTAAGGGAACGGTCTGCAAAACCGTGATTCCCCGGTTCGAATCCGGGTGTCACCTTTCAAATCAGAAACTAAAGCTCAAACCAACCGCTGGCACCCAAGCCTGAACATCATAACGAGCATCAAGACCATCATCCTTATCCGTATTGCTTCCAGATGTAGCGTCTCTGCCCAAGGGGCCGGAGCCATTGGAATACCCGAATGAGGCATCTATTGATATATTTGGAATAGGGCGGTAAGAAAAGCCCACAGTAGTGCCGAATTTATCCGTGCTGGGAGATTCCGGGGTTAAATAACCATCGGCAACAGGAGATTCGTCGTAATATACGCCCAAGCGCAAGTCGAGCTGTGGTATGAGGGTATATTGAGCGCCAAGGCGATAGGCAAATGTATTGTCGTATTTTTTCTGCGAAACCTGATTAAACATAGGATTATCGAATTTTAAAGAAAGATTCTTATAAGTTCCCCAGAATATAATCTGCCAATCAAAAGCCAAAACAAGTTTGTCCATTGGCCAGAAAGAAATGCCTACATTCAAGTTTGCGGGCAAAGGAAGTTCCGCCTCAAATTTGGATGCTTCAATGGCGGTAAACATCGGATGTGGAAACACACTCTCAATTTCCGCTTTGCCATCTGAAACCTTCATATCCACCCCAGAACGATAAGCAAAGCCAAGTGCAAGTTTATTCGGAAGCAAATCGTAAAGAATACCAGCATTAACTCCTACAGCCACATCTGCATCGCCGGAAAAAGTTCCCGAAGCTATGCCGGCAGGCAAACTTAAAGCCGGATTCTTCAAATCTTTGCTCTGCTCAAAACTGCTACCCAAATAAATAGCAGGGCCTATGCCTATGCTTATCTTATCGAGTAACTTAAAAGCAATGGTAGGCTGCAAAGCGAAAACCTTTAAATCTATGCTCTGCAAAATATCTGCGCCTGGCCAATTTTTGCCATAGTCCGCAGCGTTGCCGTAAGGAGTTGTAAAGCTAATGCCAACAGACAGCCAATCTGTTATGCCTGAAGCAGCGTAAACATACATCGGAGTTCCAACTTTTTCATTGTAAGTCTGCTTGCCATCGGCACCGATTTGCACTTCTGGCATAATAAAAGTAGCGCCAGCGGAAAAGTCAAACGTTTTATCCAAAAAGCCCATAGCGCCTGGGTTAAAATTCATGCTCTCAGAACCGAGTTTTAATCCCGCGCCTGTATGCGCCATACCCCATTGCTTGGCACTGAGCGTATTGACTTGATAAGACTCTGCAAAGAGCAACGAGCTTGCTGCTAAAACCGCAAACAATGATTTTTTCATAAAAAACCCTCGCATTGAATAAAAGAAATATAGTAAAGATCATACATAAAAATATAATATTTTTTCTATTTTTTCCCCCAATGGAATCTTCTAATTTTATTCAGGACTTTATAGTCGAAGACTTGGAGAGCAAGCGGTATAGCGATGTGCATACTCGGTTTCCGCCGGAGCCTAACGGATATTTGCATATTGGCCATGCCAAAAGCATATGCATAAACTTTGGAACAGCCCTGAAATTCAATGGCAAATGCAACCTTCGCTTTGACGATACCAACCCTGCTAAAGAAGATGTTGAATATGTGGATAGCATAAAAGAAGATGTAAAATGGCTTGGCTTTGACTGGGGAGAGCATGAATTTTACGCAAGCGATTACTACGATTTATGTTATGAATTTGCAGAGCAGCTTATTCTGGCGGGCAAAGCTTATGTTTGCCACTTGAAAGGCGATGAGGTGAGCGAATATAGAGGCACGCTCACCAGCCCGGGCAAAGATAGCCCTTGGAGAGGCCGCCCTGCGCAGGAAAGCCTTGAGCTTTTCCGCAAAATGCGCTCTGGGGAAATAGAGGAAGGCGAAGCGTTTTTGCGCGCAAAAATAGACATGGCAGACCCGAACATGAATATGCGCGACCCCGCAATCTATCGCATTAAAAAAGCCGTTCACCACCGCACTGGCGACAAATGGGTGATATATCCGATGTACGATTACGCTCACCCAATCGGAGACTGGGTAGAAGGCGTAACGCACAGCATTTGTACTTTGGAATTTGAAGCTCACAGGCCGCTTTACGAATGGGTACTGAACGAAATAGGATCAAGCCCGAAAATGCCTGCGTATTTGCCAAGGCAAATTGAATTTGCACGCCTTAATCTCACTTATACTGTTATGAGCAAAAGACTTTTGCGAGAACTTGTGGAAAACAATCATGTTCTTGGCTGGGATGATCCTCGCATGCCAACAATCAGCGGTCTCAGGCGCAGAGGCTATACGCCCAGTTCATTGCGCGAGTTTGCCGAGCGGATTGGCGTTGCAAAAACCGATAGTATGGTTGATATTGCGCTTCTTTACTTTTGCATCAGAGAAGAGTTGAACAAAAATGCTCAGAGAGCCATGGTTGTTTTAGACCCTGTGAAAGTTGTGCTAACAAATTGGGAAGATGGCAAGGAAGATGAGTTTGAAATTCTGAATAATCCGGAAAACCCGGAGCAGGGTAGCCGCAAGCTGACTTTTGGCAAAGAACTCTACATTGAACGCGAAGATTTTATGGAAATTCCGCCCAAGAAATATTTCAGGCTTTTCCCAGGCTCGGAAGTTCGCTTGAAAGACGCATATTATATTACCTGCAACGAAATTGTAAAGAATGAGAACGGCGATATTGCAGAGCTGCATTGCACTTATGACCCTCAGAGCAGGGGAGGCGAGACTCCGGATGCTCGCAAAGTTAAGGGAACTTTGCACTGGGTTAATTGCAAAGCCGCAGTCGATGTTGAGGTCCGTCTTTTTGAGAATCTCTTTACTCTGGAAAACCCGGCTGCCATACCGGAAGGGAAAAGCTACATGGATTATGTGGACAAAAATTCCCTTGCGATAAAGCAGTCCAAAGCGGAACCCATGCTTGCAGAAGCCAAGCCTTATGATAGATTCCAGTTCTTGAGGCAGGGTTATTTCTGCGTTGATGCAAAAGATTCCGCGCCTCAAAAACCGGTGTTTAACCGTACCGTTGGTTTAAAGGATACTTGGGGCAAGATATCCTCTCAAACATGATGTCCGTAAATGGGTGACCGGCGTTTGGCAGGTTGAGAATTCTTTCCAGCGGGCAATAGGTGCTCGCATTGCCTATCAAGGCTTTATCTGTTTTCCAAAAACTGGCTTCCCCAGACGAGTTTACGCAAGCTCCGTCCCAGCCTATGAGTATGGTTGGGACTTCGCACAGCATTGTTTGCTGCAAAAGGCGCAAGTATTGACCCTGTGTTGTGAAAATAGCGAAAACATCGTATTTTCGGATTTGTTTGGCAATCAACCATTCTGCGTATATGTTTTCATTTGGCTTTATAGTGAAATTGTTTCCATACCTGGCATAATGCGTATCATAGCCGGAATCTTCCAATGCTCTTTCAAACTTTAAAATGGCCTTTTCCACCTCCATCCTGTAACGAATCCTTCTTGGGTTGTCGTAAGGGAGATAGAAGTGTTTTTCCACTTCCAGGTGGTCAATTCCGCTTTTCCATTCGAACCTGCGCTCTATTTCGTAGCGCAAAAAGGTTTCCATAGCGGCTACGCTTAGCCTGGAACGCCTTTTATGCTCATACTTGTAAAAGTCGCTTATGCGCTTGAATGTAAAGCCGTCAATGCAAAAATATGCTTTCCTCATAGGGTCTCCTGTCTTTGTCTAATACTTAGACGGAAAAAACAGGGTATTTCCGGTAAAAAAAATTAAAAACCGTCATTTTGCAAACAAGTGTTTACATTTTTGGCTATTTTTCAGCTTTTTTATTTGATAATTTGACGTTTCAGGCTCTGTTGCAGACAGACTTCCCTGAAAAACCAGGTGCACAGGGGAACGCTCAAAATTAGCCCCCACAGACCGAATATCTTCCCGAATATGGTCAAAATGCCAAGCACAACAACGGGGTTCATTCTCATGCGGGAGCCATAGATGCGAGGATTGAGTATGTAAGCTTCAATCATGTGTATAATGACTATAAAGCCAATGGCCAGAAATACATGGAAAAGCCCGTAATCTTGCAAAGATACCATGCAGATAGGCACGGAAGATATAAACACGCCCGCTATTGGTATAAAACTGCACAAAAATACGGTTGCGAGCAAAAACGCCGAATATTTCCCTATGCCCAGAATCCAAAGCCCAACTCCTGTCAGGAGCGTATTCAACACGGCTATAAAGAATTGCGCTTCGAAAGCCTTCCCAAGCATTCCGGAGAATTGCATTATGCCTGGTTTCACTTCCTGGAAAATAAATGCCACTCGCGATTTTTCAAGCTTGGCCATGGAGCGCATCAAGCGAGGGAGGTCTAGAATAATCAAAAACGAGAATAGCAAAGACAGCAAAAAAGAGCTTGCTATTCCTACTATCTTTCCGGAGTATAGAAATATTCTGGAGAGATTCTTTTTCAAATTCCCGCTGTTCTCCGCAGAAGGCAAATCAAAGGCGTGCTGCAAAATCAAAAGCGTTGGCGATTTATAGCCAGAGCCTTCGGGAGCGGCATGCTCAATATCCATTATCCATTGCTCAATGATGGGAAACGATACCCCCAGCTCGTTTATCTGGTAATCCAAAGCTCCTATATAAGTGTCGATATTATTCACAAACATCTTGGTTTGGAGTTTGACTTCCGTTGTCAAAAAGTATATGCTGCCGCTTATGGCGAGCAATAAGGTTATGCCTATCAGGCAAGTTCTGAGTTTATAGTTTTTGATTCTCGGTTTGAACAGTTCATTGGCTCTGTACTGCAAGAATGCGAATACGAAGGTCAAAAATATGAGCAAAAAGAAGGAGCGCATCCAATATATAAGCAAAAAAAGCCCAATCCATACCGCTATTTTGGCAAACTGCGGATATTTTGAAACAAGCCATGGCGGAGCTGATTCTGACATTTTAAGAAAATATAGAAAAAGTCTGATTAATAAAACACAAACGAAAACACAGCGTCTGCTAAAATAATTGCAGTTATGGAGAACACCACGCATTTGGTTGTAGCTACGCCTACTGCATCCGCTCCGCCTCTTACAGACAAGCCCTTTGAAACAGCCACCAAAGCTATTATCCACCCGAAAACCAAACCCTTGAAAAGCGACTTTGCCAAAATATCCATTGAAAGCGCCTCCCTAAGCTCGGATATAAACAAAGAAGTGGGCAACCCTATAAACAAAGCGGCTACCAAATAACCCGCAAAACATCCGGCCAAATTTGCAAGCATTGTTAAAAGCGGAGTTGCCATGCTCATGGCCTGGAATCTCGGCAACACAAGATATTGAACCGGATGAATGCCCATAACCCTCAGCGCTTTTACCTCTTCCTGAACAACCATGGAAGCTATTTCCGCAGTTATCGCAGACCCCGAGCGGCCAGCCAAAATAATCGCTGTTATAAGCGGGCCTATCTCCATAAACATGGTAATAGCAATGCCCCTAACTAAAAAAACTCCGGCTCCAAAAGTCTCCAACTGAATTGCGGATTGAAATGCAAGCGTTAAGCCAACCAAAAAAGTCAAAAGAAAAACTATGGCGGAGGCCGAGCTTCCAAGCCTTATCATCTGCAGCGAAAGCGCGCCTTTAAAGGGCAAGCGCATTTTATCAAAACGTCCAAACGTGCTCCAATATACAGACTCGCTTAAAAGATAAACAATGTGTTTAAGTTCGTAGTACAATGCATAAATAGCATCGCCTATTTGCTCGACCTTGCCCATTTAATTTCCCTTAATCACCGTATCCTTGGCCAGCACAACAATTCCCGATTCTGTTAAATGGAACATTGCGCCGTCTCTATCCAAGTTGTAGCCAATTTCAAAACCAGCGGGAATGTGCAAGCCTTTTTCGATAATAGTTTTTCGAATCTTTGCGCCCGGAGCAATTGTAACATCGGGGAAAATTATGGAATCTTCCACAACGGCTCCCTTTTGAACCGCAACGCCGGGGCTTAAAACCGAATTAACCACGGTACCGCCGCTCACAACGCATCCGGCAGAGATAACCGAATTAACCGCTGTTCCCAAGTCTTGCTCCGTACCTGTGCCGGAAAATTTCGCCGGAGGCATATTCCAGTTAAATGTGCGAATGGGCCAAGCTTCGTTGTAAAGATCAAAGATGGGTTCGTTAGCGCATATATCCATATTTGCTTCGTAGAATGCGTCTATTGTTCCAACATCGCGCCAATATCCATTTGTTTTCTGGTGCTCGCCTCTAACGGTATTCGTGGTAAAGTCGTAAACATAAACTGGATGGTTAGGGTAGAGATGCGGCAGAATATTGTGCCCAAAGTCTATGGCTTTGGGGTTGCTTTGGTGAATTTCCAGCAACTGCCGTACAAGGAATTTACTTGTGAAAAGGTAGTTGCCCATGCTGGCGAGGCACCATCCGGGGCGTCCAGGAATTTGCTTTGGGCTGCTCTTTGGCTTTTCAGCAAAGCCTATCATGCGATTGTTTTCATCAACTTCAATAATGCCGAATTCACCGGCTTCCGCAACGGGAACCGGTATAGCCGCTATTGTAAGCATAGCCTGATGTTTTATGTGAAAATCAACCAATTGATTGATGTCCATTTTATATATATGATCTCCGCCGAATATAGCGACCAAGTCCGGTCTTTCGTCCGTAATAAGATTTATGTTTTGGAAAATAGCATCGCTTGTGCCTTTATACCAATTATTTCCGGTTCGCATTTGAGCAGGCACCAAGTCTACGTATTGTCCCATGCTTGGGTTAAGGCTCCACGCCGCAGACACGTGCTTGTTTAGCGAATCCGATTTAAACTGCGTTAAAACTTTGATTTTCAATACACCGCTATTTATGAAATTATTCAGCACAAAGTCAATTATTCGATAAGTGCCGCCAAAATGCACAGCCGGTTTTGCCCGGTCGCGTGTTAAAGGAGAAAGCCTGCTGCCTTGGCCTCCGGCCATAATCATGCAAAGGACATTTTTGTTATGCCTATAGGAATGCGCGCTCATAGATGATAAATATAGAAAAGTTTGGAATCACAGTGCATATTTGGTTTTAATTTCTATATTCCCCCAATCAAGAACTGCGAGAGGATAGGGAGCGACTTTATTATATGAAATTGACGGAAAATGTTTTCCGTTTCAACATATGGAGGCATTTATGCCGAAAAAAGTCGCTATTTCCAAAGCCGCGCTTTCCCAGACAGCTCGCTTCGCATCCCTTTTGCTCGATTTCACCTTCAAAAGGGTATTCACAACGGAGGAATGCAAATACTTGCTCATCAGCCTCATAGAGGCTTTCCTCCAAGGATACCTCCAGGCGAAGATCGTTGATGTTGAACTGCTCCCAAACGAGAAAATCAACAAAACACGCAAGCAGCGCTCCGCCGTGTTCGACCTGCACTGCAAAGACAGCGATGGGAACAGATTCATAATAGAAGTCCAGATTTCCAAGCAGGATCATTTCATAGGCAGGCTTCTCTTTTACATAAGCCAGACAATTTCGGGGCTTGTCAAAAAAGGCAAGAAGTACAACTTCGACTATCCAAGGATTTACTCCCTAAGCTTCCTAAACTTTGAGCCAGAACCTGAGGAGAAAAACCGCAAGGTCATTGAGCACATTGGCCTTGTAAACCTTGAGCGTTCCAGAAAGCGGTATCCGCACATTCATGTTGCTCTTGTAATGCTAACGAGATTCAGGAAGAGGCTTGAGCAATGCAAAACGTCCCGTGACCTGTGGCTGTATTTGTTCAAGAATCTTCACAAATTGAGGCAGATTCCGCCCCAGTTTAAAAGCAGGCATTGGAAGGAAGTATTTGATGTTGCCGAAATTTCTAATTTTAATGAAGGAGAACTTCGTGACTATGAGGCGAATATGAAATATTCCAGCGATTATGAGAATACGATTGAGTATGCCAAGAAGGAAGGCTTGGAGAAAGGCGAGAAAGAAGGTGAGAAGAAAGGCGTTCTTAAAGGCTTGTTGAAAGCTGCCAAAAATATGCTCAAAGACGGCCTCAGCCCTGCGCGTGTGGCTCGCATAACTCAGCTTCCTAAAGAGCAAATAATGGCTCTTAGATAAGGTTTGCGCTTGGGCAGCAATAAAGTTTCCTCAAAAAGGTATCTGAAAAACAATTCTTTTTTGATTTGGGAATGAACATGCGCAAAAAGGAGGCGGACTGAAATGCCTAAAGTCTTAGCTGATTATCTTATTCCCAACTGCTGACAAATTGTCAGCAATCGCTTTCTTTTTCTACAAGCAGAGTTTATCCTTTTTGTCAGAAGCTTGATTTACGGGATTTTAATATTTTATTTCATTTTTTAGATATTTTCTAAAGGAAAGTCCTCCTCCTGCCTTTTTTATATTTTTAAAATTACAATCATTATCATAAATTTGAATCTGAGACTTATTATCAAAATCTTTTCGTTGATAGAATATCGTCTTGGGGTTAATTATGTCATTCTTTGGAATAAAAAAATGGTACAGCATTCTTCGATTGGCATCGTTTAAAAGCAGGTTAAGATTCTCATTGAATTTTGAATTATCCGGTTCAAACCACCATACATTTTTGCCTTCGTTGACATTTGAAAATATAGTATTTGACTCATTCAAACCCAAAGATAATTTGCCGTTAACTAAAATGATAGCTTGCTTTTTGGAAAGCTTATTTTTTGCAGATTGTTGTAGATTTGACATAATTATATCCTCCTGAAATTATTCCTGTTCTACATATGATATTGTGGCACAATAATAAGATGCAGTAGTTCCAGGTTTAGGTTGAATAACCAACAAACTGTTACCTCTCTGTTTTAAATCCTTTACAAATTCATCTATTTCTTTCGGGGACATATCTCGCTCTAATAGCAATTGCCTCGCTTCTGACTCGGAAAGATTATTGGTAGATTCAATAAAATCTCCATATGGTCTTATTTCTGACCATACCGCTCTTACTTCTCTAGCTGATGCATTTGCGTATGGTGTAGTCAAATTTGATAATATAGTTGATACAGCCGTACAATTTCTTATTCCATATACGCTTACATAATATGTAGGTCCAGAATCGCTGTCTGAGCATGAAAAAGTTAACGCCAAGGCAAGCGAAACGCTTACCGCCAAAACGATTTTTGAAAGAAATCTAACTCTGTTCATGAGAACCTCCTATTGTTATAGTTAAATGGAAATTTGAAAAATTCTGAAAATCCCGATAATTCTGTGAATTCCGGTTCAGACAAAAGAAATGTGTTGAGAAATTGCCGCAACTTCTTATATTCCAAGAATGTTGAATCACTGGCAAGACGAATTTTTCATCTTCAATCTCAGCGATTGCATCTACTACACGTTTTGAATCCCAATGTGCCATATTAATTTTCCTATTTTGGTGCAAATCTTTGTATTTGTTACTGGTCCTTCAAGCAGCGAACAGACAAACCTCTGGTCGTATTGGTACTACTTGTAGCTACACTGCCATTGGCACTGTCCATGCGCTTAATATAAGCTGTTGAGGTGTATTGCTCGTGTTCAGTGGTACTCCACCAGGCACCGGAATAGCTAATGGAGCCGCAACTGATTCCCCCTGGTAAAGCCGAGAATCCATAATTATCTGTTCCGTTGCCATTGTTATTCCAGCCACTTTTCGCTTTTAATTTGGTTCCAGCCACCTCCGAACCTCCTGCATAATTTACGAGAATGTCCCATTCAGCATCTGTAGGCAAATGCCAACCGGTAGGGCAAATCCACTTAGCAGTTGACCAATCGTATAGCCTCCCATATATATTGCAGTTGAGCGGGTCATTGTTACAGCATCCACCTACCGGGTTTACAGCATCTTCACCTACGCAATTCAAATTCTCCGCCATCCAGGTCTGAGTGCCAATTTCAACAGTTTTGTAACTTTGAATGCTGCAGCCTCTGTCTTCAGAAGAGCTGCTGCCTTGCTCGCCAACTGAGCTGGAACTGCTAGGCGAAGCAACTTCGCAGCCACAATTACCGCCGCTGTTTCCATCGTCCGATGAGCAGGAAAGAGTGAATGCCAGGGCAAACGATAAACATGCTGCCAAAACTACTTTTGAAAGAAATCTAACTCTGTCCATAAGAACCTCCTGTTGTTATAGCTAAATGGAAATTTGAAAAATTCTGAAAATCCCGGCAATCCTGTGAATTCCTGCTCAGACAAAAGAAATTCGCTGAGAAATAGTCGTAACTCCTTATATCCCAGGCGCTTAGATGGGGGGGGGGGGGGGGGGGGGGGGGGGTCGCTATTTTCTATATATGCAATCCCAAATTTTCTATCACTTGCAAACGTGCGCAAAAGAACCTCCACCGGAAGCTCGGCAAACTTGCTTAATGTTTGGGCAAAAGTCATGGCTATAATGTAGAAATATTTTTCTATATTCCCCAAATCAAGAACTGTGAGAGGATAGGGAGCGACTTTCTTTATATGAGTCCGACGGGGAATATTTTCCGTCTTAACCATAGGAGGCATTTATGCCGAAAAAAGTCGCTATTTCCAAAGCCGCGCTTGTTCAAACAGCTCGCTTCGCATCCCTTTTGCTTGATTTCACCTTCAAAAGGGTATTCACAACCGAGGAATGCAAATACTTGCTCATCAGCCTCATAGAGGCTTTCCTCCAAGGATACCTCCAAGCTAAAATCGTTGATGTCGAATTGCTTCCAAACGAGAAAATCAACAAAACCCGCAAGCAGCGCTCCGCCGTGTTCGACCTGCACTGCAAAGACAGCGATGGGAACAGATTCATAATAGAAGTCCAGATTTCCAAGCAGGATCATTTCATAGGCAGGCTTCTCTTTTACATAAGCCAGACAATTTCGGGGCTTGTCAAAAAAGGCAAGAAGTACAACTTCGACTATCCAAGGAT
>Ga0209755_10000150_pt1 | contig 133832 bp, 99 predicted proteins | sample TergutCo191P1_FD_187301 | JGI IMG/M metagenome (GOLD analysis project Ga0209755, IMG submission 187301) | Cornitermes sp. P1 segment gut microbial communities from Petit-Saut dam, French Guiana - Co191P1 (SPAdes) (version 2) | ecosystem: Host-associated > Arthropoda: Insects > Digestive system... | reverse complement strand
GTATCAGGTTCGATGGGAAAGCGTAATCACCGCGATTGTTATCGGGCTGATTTTTTCATTTATACTTGTATTAAAAGTTCCTTCGACAGGAAAATTTTTCCTTGCCGATTTTTGGCTCGGACGAATTTGGAATCCGCAGATTAAAGACGGTTTTATTGACGCTAAGATGTGGCTGTATTTAATCGGCGCCGTAATGCTTCAGCTTAACGCGCTTTCGTTCGCCGCGTATCATTTGCAAACAATGACCGATCTGAAAGATATCACGAGCCCTGTTTTTTGGCAGGCAGTTTTTAACAGTGAAACTGTTAACTGGGGATTTTTACTCGGCGTTGCCATGACATCATGGTTTTGCTGGGATTATTTAATATTTGAAAAAATCCATTTATACACTTACGATCTTTTCGCGGAAAGAGTCGGCTTCAAATTAGGTTTCGGCTGCCTGACTTTTTACCCGTACTTCTACGCAATTCCGCTCTGGTGCACAGTCAATCTCCCAAATCCGAATCATCCGGCATGGCTGTCAATTTGTTTTGCTGGATTATTTTTATTCGGATGGGTATTCACACGCGGCGCAAATGTCCAAAAATACATTTTCAAAATCGCGCCTGACAAAAATTTCCTCTGGATGAAACCGGAAACCATAACCGACGGAAACAAAACCCTGCTCGTAAGCGGCTATTGGGGCGCAAGCCGCCACATCAACTACCTCGGCGAAATAATCCAGGCAATCGCCATCGCCCTTGCCGCAGGATACCCGGGTGTCTGGCAGGTGTGGCTGTATCCAATCTATTATGTGGGCCTACTGTTCTCGCGCCAGGCTGACGATGACGTTATCTGCAAAGCAAAATACGGAGACCTTTGGGACGTTTACAAGAAGAAAGTAAAGTACAGGATTATTCCGTTTATCTATTAATTATTTCTCTTTTCTGGGATCCTTACCGCAGTTTGTTTTCGATCCATCCTTGCGGTGATAATCCATACAAGCCTTGCAGTCGCCGTGACGGCTGCAGGGATACGAACATTTACAATCGCTATTTTTATCTGCCATAATTGTCTCCTGATAATAAATTCATTATAGCGCATTTTCACACTCTTGACAATACCACTATACTATGATGTAGTAGTTTGTATGCGTAATTTCGAAGTAGTGTCACCGTTCAATCCGGCGGGCGATCAAGGAGAGGCGATTGCCGCGCTTGCGGATGGCATTAAAGCTGGCGACAAATATCAAACATTGCAAGGCGTTACAGGTTCCGGGAAAACTTTTACGATGGCGAAGATCATTGAAGCTGTGCAAATGCCTACGCTGATTGTCAGTCACAACAAAACGCTCGCCGCGCAGCTGTACCGCGAGTTTAAAGGTTTTTTTCCCAACAACGCGGTTGAATATTTTGTCTCATATTACGATTATTATCAGCCGGAAGCGTATGTCGCAAGCAGAGATTTATATATCGAGAAAGACGCGTCGATTAACGCAGAGATTGAGCGCATGAGGCTCTCCGCGGCGAGAAGCATGATGGAACGCAATGACGTTATTATCGTCGCTACTGTTTCCTGCATTTACGGTATGGTAACGCCTGATGTTTACAAAAAAATGACAGCTACTTTTTCAAAAGGCGAAACTGTGGATGTTGATTCGCTGATTCGCCGCCTTGTTGAATTGCAATACGAACGCAATGACGCCGTTCTTGAACGCGGACGTTTTCGAAGACGCGGCGACACTTTGGAAATTTATCCCGCTTACATGGAAGAAGCGTACCGCGTCGATCTTGACTGGGATAAGGTTGAGCGTATCCGCCGTTTTAATCCTGTGTCAGGTGAAATGCTGGAAGAACTTGACCGCGCGTTGATTTACCCGGCGAAACAATTCGTAATACCGGGAAGCATGATAGAAAACGCGATGGGCTCAATCAGGCAGGAACTGAAAGACCGCCTTGAGTATTTTCAAAACAACGGAAAAATAATGGAAGCCGAGCGCCTTAAAACGCGCGTTGAATATGACATCGAAATGTTAACCGAAATGGGCTACTGTCCCGGCATCGAAAATTATTCCGCTATTATGGCAGGACGAAAACCCGGCGAATCCCCTGATACATTGGTTGACTATCTTCCGAAAGAACACTTAACGTTTATCGATGAAAGCCACGTAACTTTACCGCAGTTAGGCGCAATGTACGCGGGCGATCGCAGCCGCAAACAGAGCCTTGTCGATTACGGCTTTCGTCTTCCCTGCGCTCTTGATAACCGCCCGCTTCGCTACGACGAATTTGTTGAGCGTTTGGATAAAACAGTTTTTGTTTCCGCCACTCCCGGCAAAACCGAAATTGAACAGTCGACGCGTGTTGTACAGCAGTTAATAAGACCGACAGGTCTTTTGGATCCGGAAATCGAAGTGCGTCCCAGCGAAGGCCAGATGGAAGACATTTACGGCGAAGTGCAAAAACGCATCAAGGCCGGAGAGAGGTCTCTTATCCTCACTCTGACAAAAAAAATGGCGGAAGATTTAACGGACTACCTTTCAGGCCTTGGCCTTAGGGTGCGCTACATTCACAGCGAAGTTGAAACAATTGAGCGCGTAGAAATTTTAACGCAGCTTCGTCAAGGCGAATTTGACATACTCGTTGGAATTAATCTGTTACGCGAAGGCATCGATCTTCCCGAGGTTTCTTTCATCGCGATTCTTGACGCCGATAAGATTGGCTTTTTACGATCGCTTACAAGCCTTGTGCAGATAATAGGCCGCGCAGCCCGCAACGCCGCGGGAAAAGTTATCATGTACGCCGATCGCATGAGCGAAGCAATGGAAAAGGCAATCACCGAGACAAACCGCCGACGCGAAATACAAGTTGCGTATAACAATAAACACGGCATCACTCCTTCGACTGTTAAAAAAGCGATAGCGGATATACTCAGCCGCCACATTGAAGAAGCTGACAACGCGGCAGGCTCAACCATCGAAGTGCTTAAAAAATCCTACAATATTTTGATACCGGCCCAGCGTAAACAATTGATCAAAGCGCTTGAAAACGAAATGCTTGAACACGCGAAAAATCTTGAGTTTGAACAGGCTGCGGCGATTAGGGATGAAATTGCAAGAATCAAGGATGTAATTTAACGCGCATTTTATCCGTCATTTAGCAGTTTATTAACTATCTGCAGCGCATTTTCATATTCTGTCATCAATATTTCGCTGAAAATTTGTTCAACCGTTTTCTTTGTTTCAGAATCCATTTCTTTATCTTGTATTTCTTCCGATAAACGATCAATTTCTGAAGCGTTTTTTGCCTTTAATGCATTCGCAAGATCGTTAAATAATGGTAAAAGTGTTTTATCCTTGGATATGCCGGTATTATCGCCGTTTGTTTTATTGTATTCCAAAGCTGCTAAAAAATTATTTTTAACAGTTATTAACTGTTCGATAAATTCAGAAATATTTTTATTAATAAAATCCAGATTCCCTTCATTGCCGGCTGTTTCAAGCTTTGCGGCTTTCGCGGAAACATCTTTGGCTCCCAAAGCCGCAAGGGCGCTTTTTAGAGCATGTACATGGATTGTAAAATCCTTTTGAATACTTCCATCATGTAACGGTTTAATAAGCGCAATTTTATCTTCGATATCCGCGCAAAAAACAGATAATACGTAACAGTACATTTCGAAAGTTCCGCCTGTATTTATAATGCCTTGCTTAACATTAACGCCGGGAATTTCCGGAATAAAACCGTTTGTCTTTTTTTTCTTATCTTTATTTTTTGTTATAGCTTTCTTTTTATTATCAGGCAGCCATTTATCAAGAATATCATCCAGTTTAAAAACATCAATTGGCTTGGAAAGGAAATCGTCAAATCCGCTGCTTTCAAACATTTCCTTCATCCCGACAACCGCGTTAGCTGTCAATGCAATTACGGGCAATGACCCGCGTCCCTGTTCTTTTTCCCATGCGCGGATACGGCTGATTGCTTCAATGCCGTCCATTTCCGGCATCATATGATCCATAAACACAAGATCGTAATGTTTTTGTTTAACGAGCTCAATCGCTTTCACGCCGCTTAAACAACTTTCAACTTTAGCTTGATAAAACGACAACAACCCTTCGGCGACTTTAAGATTTGTTAGAATATCATCAACAATAAGAATTCTGGCATCGGGAGAAATAAATTTAATATTTTCCACGCTGTTATAATTATTTTCTATCTCGGCAGATGACGAGTATTTTTCTTCTGAACCTATTCCCTGCGGAATAATTACCGTAAAAGTAGTGCCTTTTCCGTATTCGCTTATAACGCTGATGTCTCCGCCCATCGCGATGCATAGACGCTTTGCTATTGCAAGCCCAAGACCTGTTCCCTCAATGCTTTGGTTTTGAACCGCGTTCACCCTGACAAAATCATCAAAAAGTCTATCATGATCTTCAGGTTTAATTCCAATACCGGTATCGCTTACGTCAATTTTAAGCCGGATTTGTTTATCGTCTTTTTTGTCTATATTAATGGAAAAAGTTATCTGTCCTTTTTCTGTATATTTAACAGCGTTAGTAAGAAGATTTAATAAAATTTGCCTGATCCTGGCAGCGTCTCCAATAAGACAATTTGGAATATTGTCGTCAATATTCATGTTAAATTGAATTGGCTTTTCTTCAACCCGGATTTTTATTAAATTATTGATTCCATTTACCAAAGAAGAAAGTAAATATTCAACCGGAAAAATTTCCATTTTTCCGGCTTCGATCTTCGAAAAATCAAGAATATCATTGATGATGGAAATTAAATTATTTCCGGCATGTCTGATATCCTGTACAAAGCCGCGCGCTGTATCGGAAAGATCTGTGCGCAAAAGAAGCTCCGTCATTCCTGTAATCGCGTTCATTGGAGTGCGTATTTCATGACTCATCTTTGCAAGGAATTCATCTTTAGCTTTAGAAGCCGCTTCCGCTTTTTCTTTTTCATGCTGAGCTTTAATCGCTTCCAGTTTTATTTGCTGTCCCTGGATAAGAAAATAAAGCGACTCATTTAATCTATGCGACAGATGAGCAATTTCGTCGTTACTGTCCGATATTTCAAATTGCGCGTCAAGTTCGCCTTTAGAGATTTTTTCCGTAGCAATTTCCAGCATGGAGAGCGGAACAGAAATCGATTTTGTTACGGCAAAAACCAGGAAAATTGAAACTACCAGTGTTAGAAAAACCAGAAGTAACATTAAATACGCGTTAACTGCCGCGCTTATATTTGTCCTTTCTGTTTCCGCAAGGCAATAATCCAAATTTTTATCAAACGCGATATTAATATAATAGGTAAAAGCGTCAAAAATCGGAACAAAACGGTTTATATACAAAGAGAGCGCTTCATCTCTTTGATGCCGCTCTACTAAATCAATAATCTCATTAACTACAAGAATGTAATTTCCTTCGTACATTTCTTTTAGATTTAACATGTCCTGCATTTCGCCGGGAGAAAAAATATCGCTGAACTGATTCTGACGTTTTAAATATTCATTAATATACAATAAAAAATGATCCGATTGATCCTTTGTTTTTTCCAGAACATAATCTGTTATATTAACATCACTGAGATAAAGCATATTAAATAAACCAGCGTCTATTGCTACATTGTAATCGAATAAATAATTCATTATCTCTACATTATGTATTGTTCTGACTGCTGTACTTCTTAAAGAAGTAAGATTGATAAATCCCGTTAACCCTACTATAAGCGTAAATAACAAAACAATAAAAAACGCCAATAGCAGTCTTGTTCTGATTCGGAAATTTCTCAGCATTAGGTTCTCCGTTATAATCTCTTTTTTAAATAAGTGGAGTATACTCCGTCTTTAATTTGAATGATATAAACATTTGTTTGCGGATTATTGTTTGCGTCAAATTTAATATGACCTGTTATTGTATCCAATTTACTGGCCTTTATTGCCGAAACCAGCTCTTCTTTATTTGTGCCATTCGCGGTTTTAATCGCTTCCGCTAAAATATACACGCATGTATACGCTGTCGCGGAACCTGATAAAGGCATCTGGGAAAACGCGTTAAAATATTTTTTTACAAAAATTACTACTTCTTCATCCTGATCATCAAACGAAAACGGCGCTGAATACAAACCGTTTTTCATTGCTTCCGGATTGGTCATGTAAGTTAATATGCCGTCCCACGCGTCCGTACCCAATATGTATGTTCCGTCAAGACCGGCTTCGTACGCGGAATTGACCAATCTTGCCGCAGGCATATAATCTTCAGGACAAAAAATAACATCCGGCTTGTCGTATGTATACTTTGCCAGTATGCCGGAAAATCTGTTCGAAACGGAATAAGATTCAACAGCTTTAATTATCCCGCCGTTTTCTGAAAATATTTTAATAAAAACATTTGCGTTTTGCTTAAAACTTTCATTGGTATCATTTATCAGAATCAACGCGGTTTTTGCATTTAAAGAATCAAGAGCAAAACGCGCCATTACTTCCGCCTGATAATCATCGATAAAAATCGCTCTAAAAACATTATCGCGGCCTATCGTAACATCAGGATTTGACGCCGTGGGAGAAATAACCGGAATACCGTCTTTTTCGGCTTCTTTCGCAAGCGCGAGAGTAACTCCTGAATAACTGGAACCGATAATTGCGACAGCGCCAAGTTTTACAAGTTTGTTATATTGCTCAACAACATATTCCTCATCTCCCTTATCATTCAAAACAATAATATCCAGTTTTTTTCCTAAAACGCCGCCGTTTTCATTTATTTCCTGTTTTGCAAGCTGCAAACCATTTAAAGCGCGCATCCCTTCGTCCGAATCGGTTCCGGTTAGAGGAAGTAAAACGCCTATAACTATATAACCCTGCTCCTCTTTTGCCGGAGAACAGCCAGGAAGAAATATAATTAAAACTATAATGAATAAATAAAATATTCTTTTCATTATGATCCTCTTTCCCAAGAGTAAATAATTGCGCCATTTTAATCAAGATGTATAAAATAAACATTATTAAAGCGATTAACATTACGCTAAAATAATATTATAATTAAAAAATATATGGAAAACTGGTTTTCGATAGTGAAAGATACAATCAACATTGATATAAAAGTAATCCCCGGTTCATCAAAAAACGAAATCGCCGGTATTAGAGATAACCGCTTATGTATACGCGTCTGCGCCGCTCCGGAAGACGGCAAAGCAAACGCCTGCCTGCGCGAATTTCTCGCAAAAACTCTTGGCTGCGCAAAACGCGATGTCGTTCTCGTAAAGGGAGAGAAATCAAGATTGAAAACGATAACAGTGCCTGCGGGCTGCGAGGAGAAGTTGAGGGTTGCAAAAAAAACCGCTCCATAAAGAAACGGCTTTTTTTATTAGTAATTGCAGACGATGCTGAAGATATATTATGTTTCCTTACTGTATCCCGGCTCCTCTTTTCAAACCATTCATTACCTGCGGATAAATAATAGCGTTTGTGCTTCTGTTAAGCAAACCAAATAATTCTCCGTTTCCGGAGGTACTTGCGTTATCCCACCAGAAACACGGGATTTGTCTGTTTCTGGCTTGTTGCACATAATACTCAGCCCATGCCTCTCTTGCAGCGTCATTGTTTTTATTCATTGCGCCGAATTCACCCATTATAACAGGGATTCCTTTTGTAACAAACTTAGTGTAAGCAGGAGTCAACGCGTTTACAATCGCCGAAGTATCCGATGAATTACTCGAACTCCATGTATTAAATGCGGCACTCGTATTCAAAGCAAAATTATACGGAGTATAAGCGTGTATGGAAACAATAAGGGAATTGGCCGCTGTGTCATTCGGAAGAACAAGTCCGTCTACAGCTATCTGTCCTGCCGATGCGGCATATGTGGTAATCATTAGAAATCGTTTGTCATTATTACCGCCGGCTGCCCTGACTGTATCGACAAAAACCTTATAATACTTGTTTAAATTAGCGCGTTCCGCGGAGGTGCCGCCGTTCCATTCATCTTGACCGTCTTTTGTTCTGGGTTCGTTTAACCCTTCAAAAATAAGTTTCTCGTTATAATTTTGAAACTGCGTTGCAATCTGTGTCCATACTCTTTTAAATATCATCAATGATTTATCAACTTCGGCATTTGTAAATTTGTAGATTCCCTCATCATGATGCGTATTAAGAATTATGTACATATCATTTTCTTCAGCCCAATTTATAACTTCTGTAACTCTCTTTAGCCAGTCTTCGCGGATAATATAGTCATTATTAAGCGCTTTATACCATGTAACCGGAATTCTGATTGCGTTAAATCCTGCGTTTTTTATTGCGGTAATATTCGCTTTTGTTGTAACGCTTCCTACCCATGCCTTTTCCATATCAGCAACGGACGTGTTTGCATAAACACCGCCGCCAAGCCATGAAAAACCTTTTTCATTACCGTGAGCGTCAAAAGTATTACCAAGATTCCAGCCTAGTTTTATATTACCGACCAAAGCGGCTGCTGTCGTGCCGCTCCATGATTTAAGTGTTGTATGCCCCGGCGATATTATATCAGTTCGTAAAGCCGGTAAATCATCACCAACTACTGGTCCTTCTCCTCCCGGTTTCTCAACTTCCGGCGTACTTACACTGCAGGCGAGAAATGCAAAACCAATTATCACTGCAAAGGCGATAATGGAAAACCGTTTTAAACTTTTAACTAACGACATACTGGCCTCCTGATTATATCAATATAACTTACGCTTCCAAAATTAACAGCGTCTTTGGATCCAATTTCATCGCCATCGACTTTGAAACAGCAGTGTCTCTGTCCCTGGAAATAGAAAGCTCAACATGATCGCTTTTAGGCTGTAAAATAACTACAATGTCTATGTTTTCAATAAAATTACGAAGCATTACAGGAATGTTTTCTTTGTCATAAGCGGACGGCGAGTCTTCTTTTACAGAGCAGCTGTACCAAACGCTCACTCCAAGTTCTGTCGCGAAAGTTTTTACCGCGGCAATGCTTTCCTTGTCAGCGCGCGAAAAATCAAAACCGTCAATGATAATTTCATCCGCTTTAAAACCGCCGTCAATTATCATTGCCCTAAGGCTCTTTAAAATTTGTTCCTTCGTAACGCCGTCCTGATTAAAGTTCATAAGCACGCGGTTTTTAACAAGTTCGTTTTTTACTTCCGCGGCGTTTTCCAGATTCTTCCTGCTTGTAAATTCGGTAAAAATATCTTCGTACCATAATGGAACATATTGAGTGTGCTGTCCAAGAAAAAATGAAACGTGTATTACTTTTTTTCCCTGAAGCAGTTTGTCCATCGCGAGCTGAACAAGTACCGATGTTTTCCCCACTCCGGTAGGCGAAGCGATAACGCCGATTTCTCCGGCTTTAAGCCCGCCGTGAATGGACTGTTCAAATATGCGAATCGGGCTGCGTTGTATTAATTCAGTTTTAACCATTTTTTTCTCCTACTTGTTAGCGGCTTTACGCTTCTTCTCAGCTTCGGCGATAAGCGTTTCTGAAACGCTCTGCGGAACCTTTGCGTACTTTTCAAATTCCATCGTAAACTCCGCTTTGCCCTGTGTGAGCGAACGCAGCGTCGTGGAATACCCGAACATTTCGCTAAGCGGAACTTCCGCTTCAACGCGTGAAAAATGGCCGTCCTCAACTGACGAAGAAATTATACCACGCCTTTGATTGATTGAACCAAAAATATTTCCCTGAAATTCCGTCGGGCCTTCCACTGATACCTTCATGATCGGCTCCAATATACACGGCTTTGCCTTGTTATACGCCTCACGGAAAGCGCCGATTGCCGCCTGCTGGAATGCGATGTCCGACGAATCGACAGGATGACTTTGACCGTCATTGATTACGCAGCGGATATTGACGATTGGGAATCCAATCAAGCTGCCTTTTTTGATCGCCTCTTTAAAGCCTTTATCGCAGCTTGGCACATACTCGGTGGGGATTGAACCGCCCTTGATCATGTCTGTAAATTCGTAGTCACCCTCGGCGTACGGTTCCATGAAACCTGCCACGCGCCCGAACTGCCCCGAACCGCCTGTCTGCTTTTTGTGAGTGTAATTGTATTCGGCTTTTTGCGTTATCGTTTCGCGGTAGGCAACCTGCGGCATGCCGGTTTCAACTTCACACTTGTATTCGCGGCGCATGCGCTCGATATAAACTTCCAGATGAAGCTCGCCCATTCCCTTGATAATTGTCTGGTTCGATTCCGGATCGACATAAGTCTGAAAAGTGGGATCTTCTTTTGTAAAACGGTTAAGCGCTTTTCCCATCTGGTCGGCGCTTTTTTTGTCTTTTGGATTGACAGCTAACGAAATTACAGGAGACGGTACAAACATCGATGTCATCGCGTAGTTTAAACCGCCGCCGCAGAAAGTGTCGCCTGACGCGCATTCAATACCGAAGAGCGCGACAATGTCTCCCGGTTCGCCTTCGTTGATATCTTCCATGCTGTCGGCGTGCATGCGTACAAGACGCCCGATTTTGAATTTCTTGCGCGCGCGCGTATTCACAAGCTCGTCGCCTTTTTTAAGCTTGCCTTGATAAATACGCACATAAGTAAGCTGTCCGTACTGGCCGTCTTCAAGTTTGAAGCCGAGCGCGACAGTGGGATTTTTTTCACCGCTGTCCAGCTCTACCTGCTCTTCGTTTTTATCCAAATCGAGAGCGAAGTTTTTTACTTCTGTCGGGTTGGGAAGATAATTCATAACGCCGTCCAGAAGCGGCTGAATCCCTTTAAATTTATAAGCTGACCCCAGCATTACAGGAACAAATTGCTCAGCAAGAGTTCCTTTGCGAATCGCCGCGTGAATAAGGTCTTCGGGGACTTCGCCGCCGTCAAGAATTTTTTCCGCAAGCTCGTCAGAAAACATCGAAATTTCATCGAGCATTTCTTCGCGGTATTTATCGGCGTCAGCTTTTAAATGCGCAGGGATTTCCGCAAGACGAATATCTTCACCCTGCGGCCCGTCAAAGTAAACTGCCTTCATTTGAATAAGATCGACAACGCCTTCGAGTTTGTCTTCAAGCCCGATGGGGATTTGAATCATCACTGCGTTAAGACCCAGCTTTTCCTTAAGCTGCATCCGCACCTTAAAAGGATTGGCGCCCGTGCGGTCGCACTTGTTAACAAACGCGATGCGCGGCACGTGATAACGCTTAAGCTGGCGGTCAACAGTAATTGACTGGGATTGAACGCCGCCGACCGCGCAAAGCACAAGAATCGCGCCGTCAAGAACGCGAAGCGATCTCTCAACTTCAATTGTGAAATCAACGTGTCCGGGTGTGTCGATAACATTGACCGTGTGTTCTTTCCATGTTACCTGAGTCGCGGCGGATTGAATTGTGATGCCGCGTTCTCTTTCGAGTTCCATGTGATCCATTGTTGCGCCGACGCCGTCCTTGCCCCGGACTTCGTGAATGGCGTGAATTTTTTTGCTGTAGAACAAAATGCGTTCGGACAGGGTGGTTTTCCCTGAATCGATGTGCGCGCTTATACCGATGTTGCGCATTTTGCTGATGTCAAAGCTCATGTTTAAAGTACTCCTTAAATTTACCTTCCTGTTTATAAAACAAGAGATTATGTAATAAATGCCTATGTATGGTAGAGAATAACAAGATATTCAAATAAACGCAAGTAATGAACATTTCGGTCTCTAAGCCATCTATACGTATTTCAAAAATAATTCCCCATTTATTAACTGGTTTTCCACAAGGTAATAAACCGGTTATTTTTAATATTTCAAAAGAATTAATTAATAACTCTAATATTTAAATCGATTAATTCTTTATATAATAAGGAATTAGCTCAATCTGTTATTTGAAAATCACAAAGAAAAAAGCCGTCTTGCGTGAATTATCAATACGTATTAAGGCAATTTCCGATTAAATTCACAAGTTTTCCACAGGCGCTAAGTCAGGGAAACCTAAAATTACGTGTTTTTTGCATAAAATCGAAATTTGGCTGATTTATCCCAATAAAACCTGGCCGGCATCGTCTATTGCCAGAATACTCTTGCACTCCGAACAGCGGAAACGGCCGGGTTTTACAGCTTTTAGCTTCTTGTAGCAGATTGGACAGGAAACCACTTTTGGGAAAATAGAAGGTTTTTCGCGGGATTGATCCGTATTAAAAAAATGAATCGAATCGTCCAGGTTTTCCCTGATATTAAAAAACTGGGAAAAACCGAGGAGCTGGAAAACTTCATAAACCTTGGGTTGTATATCAAGCAGAACAAGGTCGCCGCCCTGCGGCTTTACCGCCTTTAAAAAAGTCGTAAATGAACCAATACCTGTGGATGATACATAATTCAAGCTGCCGCATTGAAAAATTAATCTGACAAAACCGCCTTCGATAGCTTTTTGAACGCGTTTCTGAAAGAAATTGGAATTGTAAGTGTCTATATATCCGGTTAAGGTCAAAAGTAAACACCTGGGTGCGTCATCGATCTTATCGAGTTTTATTTTAAGACTATCATCCTTCTCGTCATCAAACCCGGAGACTATATCATTGTTAGCCATGTCACTTCCTTATCAAATTTATTCCCTCATTGGCTATAGAGAGATCACTACTCTTAATTGTATAAATTATTGTAGTTTTTGTCAACTCACCCTACGTTTAAATAATAACCCGAAAATCCCGTTTTTTCCTTATTTTGCGTCCTTTTGGCATGATATAATTTCCAATGCTTTTAGATGACGTCAATATCGTTCTAAGCCGGACCTCGGAAGGCGGCAATGTGGGCGCAGTTTGCAGGGTTATGAAGAATATGGGGCTTTCCCGGCTCAGACTGGCGGCTCCACAGCCCATGGTGCTTGAAGATATCTACGTAAGAGCTGTTAATGCCTGGGATATCTGGGAAAATGCCCGCATTTTTGACAGTTTGGCTGACGCAGTCGCAGATTGTTCCATTGTAGCAGGGACAACACGCCGCCGCGGTCAATTCCGGAAGAGCGTATCGATGACTCCGCGCGATCTGGCAGGTTGGCTTGCCGAAAAGCCGGCAGGGGCAGATGAAGCGGCGAGCGCTAAGGCAGCCATCGTCTTTGGAAATGAGCGGACGGGGCTTGAAGACGCAGAACTGGAACTGTGCAATTTTGCTTCCCATATCCCTGTCTCAGAGAATCATCCTTCCCTCAATCTGTCCCATGCTGTGCAGGTTTACGCTTACGAGTTATTTCTGGCAATGAAAGAACAGCTCCCCGTAAAAGGCGAGTGGACTGCCATGGATCAATCTGAAATATCGGCGCTTGTGAGATTGCTTCCCTACCCAAAAAGAGAAGAGCCGGTGAGGTTTTTGCATGACATCATCGCGAGAGCCGGATTATCACTCAGCGAGGGAAAACATTTTAAAGATATATTAATGAAAGCAATAAGGTAACAGCCGCCATTGTTTAAAAGTGACTGTCACCCGTTTCCTGTGTTATAATGACAGTTCGGGCATAATTGTTAAGGAGAGGATATGATAGAAAAATTAGACATCGAAACAAAGAAAAGATTAATAGAAGCTAACTGGCGCATGGAAGACAGCCACCCTTCGGGAGGTTTAAAAGAAGTGCCGTTTATTATAGAAGTAGGCCCCATGCACATGGCGACAAAAAAGTATTACAACAATCCGGAAGCGGAAATTGAATGGGCTGAAGATCACGCGAAAAAACGCGAAGACGTGTATGATTACGGCTTTTCCAACATCAAACCGAATCAGGGAATAAATATCGTGGCGGGAGCGTTCGGCTGTCAGTGTAAACCCAACGACGAAGCCGACCCGTGGGTTGACTGCCTTATTAAAGAAGAAAATGTCGATGACGTTTATAAATTAAAAGTCCCCAACCCTGTTAACAACCCATATTTTGAACAGGCATGGAAGCATGTCGAGGCTCTGCAGGCAAAATCAAAAATTCCGCTGAGGGTTGTAAACGTACCTTCTCCATTAGTCACAGCCTCTCTCATTTGGGAATACACAGGTTTTATAGAAGCCACTCTTGTTTACCCTGATGAAGTCCACGCGCTTATGGAAAAAATAACAGAAGCGACAATCGGCTACATAAAGGAAATGTTCAAGCGAATCAAAAATCTTTACGGTGTCAGCCATGAGTTCTGGTATGTGCCGAAAGAAACAGGCATCCGCGTAAGCGACGATACCGCAGCTCTTCTTTCACCTAACCTGTACCGCGAGTTCGGCGTAAAATATAACGCAATGATAGCCAAAGAATTCGGCGGCATCGTTGTTCATTCCTGCGGTGATGTTTCAAATGTCGCCGAAGCGATGATGGAAATCCCGGGATTAAAAGGCCTTGACTTTACAATTCCGCAGGTTCAGAACTGGGAAAAGGTGCGCGACGCGGTGTCAGGGAAAACCCCCCTCTGCCTTCGCCATTTTTACTGGGATCATATTGATGATGGAATTTCAGGCGTTGACGACCTTGCAGCATTTTCCAAAAAGCTGATTGATTTCTTTGGGCGCAAGGGAGTGTTCATTCAGACATCAACCCCGACTACAGAAGAAGCAATAAAACTCGGAGAAAAATTACACGCCATATTGATGTAAGTTTTTGGCATGAGTTTTTAAACAGAACAGATTGATGAAACTCTATCGGAAGAATAAACGCGCCATTTATAACAGCTTATAATGTTCAATTATTTTTAAAGCGATTTCGTCAGGCGTTTTTCCATCTGCGTCAACAGTTAAATCTGTTGATTGCGAATAGGCAGCCGCGCGCCGTTCATGCAAAACGCGGTGGGTTTCCTGCGGATTTTCTGTCTGCAGGAAGGGCGGCAATTCGCCGGTTTTTCGCGCAGATGCAGATATCCTACCCCATGCACTGCCGGAAGAAACATTAATGTACACAATTTTTGCCGTATCAATTTTTTTTAATAAACCGAATGCTTCAGGGTTATCGATTATTCCGCCGCCTGCGGAAATGATTCGCGACAGCTCATTGGAAGCAAGAGATTTAACCGCATCGGCTTCGGCCTTTTGAAAAACCGGAGAACCGTCAATATAAAGCTGCCGGGGAGTTTTTCCGGTTCTTTGAAAGATCAATTCATCAAGGTCGATAAACTCACGCTTGCAAAGCGAAGCAAGCGTCTTGCCTGCGCTGGTTTTGCCGGAGGCCTTTGGCCCTGTCAGAATTATACTCTTCATGTGTTTAAACCTATAGCAAAATATGATAAAATGCCACCATGTATGGATCAGGCGTAATACTTATTTTAATATTTATCTCATCGATTCCCGTGATCATCGTTTTCATCTGGCTTCGGGCGGGAAAATATCAATTTTCCATTGCAAGATTTTTCTTCGCCCTGCTCGCAGGCGCCACAGCGGTTTTCCCCGCTTTAATTTTACAAAGATATTTAGCGCTGTCTTTCACAGTCAGAGGAAGAGCCGCGGTTTTTTACGAGTTTTTCGTGCGCATCGCGCTGGCGGAAGAAATCAGCCGGCTTATAATAATGATTATATTCTTTTGGATTAGCGGCCTTTTAAAACGGGAAGACGGCATAACCAAAAACCTTTCTTTCCGCGCCATTAACAAAGCGACCGCAGCCGGCCTTATCGCCGGTCTTGGTTTCGCGATTATCGAGAGCGCAGGTTACGGCGCGGCAAGCATGGACATGGGCCTTATTTTAAGACGCTTCTTTACAGCCGCTTTGCACGCCGCCTGCGGCGCCCGCATCGGCGCCGCCGCGGTACTGTTCCGCACCAGCCCCATACAGGCGATCATGCGAATTATAACAGCCACAGCCATCCACGGCGTTTACAACATGATGATAGGATTACCCGGCGTACCTTCAATAGCCGCAATCATGATAGCAGTATCCGCCCTTATATCATCAATTTCCGCCATCCGCGGCGGCTGGAACGAAGACACAGCCTCATCCGCAGACACCTCTGCCGCGCTTGACAAAAACAAGTAAACTTCATAGGCTGTTAGTTACGACGCAAGGTAGAGCAGTTGGCAGCTCGTCGGGCTCATAACCCGGAGGTCGCAGGTTCGAGTCCTGTCCTTGCTAAAGAAGTTATACTTTTATCTCATGCAATCCAATTTCCTAAATTTGGAAAAAAATTGTTGTTTACTAATAATATGGATGTTGACATCCTTTTTATACAATGGCTTTAAAACATAAAATAAGCGAGATTGATATTCGGCATACCATTGATATCGTTAAATATGACTGATATAGCAGAAGAAGAAAAAAAGGCAAAAAAACTACCCAACCCAATCCTAATGGAACAGGTTTTATCGCTCAACGAAAGGCATCATTATTAACTCTAATAGTCTGTTCCATAACCGAGGACACTATCACAGTCGATTACCTCTTTTGAAAAGCAAAAATCATTTATAAAACCTCGATTGAAAATATCGACGATATGGTATAGGAACAATTGGCAACAGCAGTATAGGTTGAAATTACTAAGATGATTATTGTTAATAATTAACTAATGAATTACTATTAACCATGGCATTAGACTTAAGTTCACTATCAGTAAAATTTCAAAAATATCGCGAAAATTTCCTAATGACTCAAGAGGAGTTATCTAATAAATCTGGCATAACTATTGACAGATTAAACTCATTTGAATCTGGTTTATTAGAACCTACTGGTGATGAGATATTAATAATTGCAGATATATATCGATGTGATTACAAATTTTTCATTTCTTCTGAATCTGAACCTGATTTTAAGAAAATCGAACAATTTTTCAGAAAACATAAAAATGATTTAAAAGTCAATGATAGATGGGCAATACAAGAATGTATCTTTTTAGCTGAAAATGAAACTTTTCTAGATCAAGAACTAGGTAAAAAAATACAAACCATTGATTTTTTTTATAAAAAAGAGGGAATTATTTATAAAAAACACGGATTTGATGCTGCAAACAAACTTAGAAAGCTATTACATCCTTCTCACCGAGAGCTAGCTCTTAATATTTATGATGACTTTAAAAAAATTGGAATCAATATATACAGAAGAAAGTTGGAAAATTCAAATATTTCTGGTATTACCTTAAAACATTCTTCTATTGGAAAATTTATCCTCGTGAACTATAACGAAGATATTTTTAGGCAACGATTTACTGTTGCTCATGAAGCTGCCCATGCTATATTTGATTTAGATGAAAGTGATGATTTTTTATCTAAATCAAAATGGGATAAAAAAAATCTTGCCGAGACAAGAGCAAATGTCTTTGCATCAGCATATCTATTACCTAAATTTGCTCTAGACAGTATTCCTGATAATAAACTTTGGTCTTCTGATAAATTAATTGAATGGGCTATTAAATTAAAAGTGAGTATACCAGCTTTATTAATTGCTCTCAAGGAGAATGGTTTTATAAATGATACTTATTATCAAACGTTCCATCATATCTCTATTCCTGCTAAATATAAAATAGACCCTGAGTTTATAGGGCTTTCTGGTAAATCATTAGAAAGAAAAAAATATTTAATAGAAAAAGGTATCTCACAAATTTATATTAACAAATGCAAAGCAGCTTATGAAAAAAATATTATAACTGCTGGAAAAATGGCAGAAATGTTATTGATGAATATTAATGAACTTGTTGAAATCAATGACTTATTTCAATTTGGAATTAGATATGAAAATTGACATAAAATCATTTATTCTGCTTAATATTATTGATACATGTGCATTATGGCATCTATTATCTTCAGACAGATTATATAATATAGCAAAAACTAATGGGTGTTATTTTTCTTGTACAAGTTATGTGCTATATGAATGTTTATATAAACCTAGGAAAATAATTAAAGAAACAGATAAAAAACTTATGGGAAAATTGTGTAAAATAATTGATGAGTTTCATTCCAAATCATATTCAATAAGTATTGAGGATTTGCAATCTATAATGGCGTTGGAAAAACGAAAAGCTCTCTCAAAAGGTGAATTGTCATCTATTGTTTTTGCAGAAAAAACAAGACAAGCATTTTTAACAGATGATCAAGCTGCAAGAAAATTGTCTGAATTTCGTTTAGGAAGTAAAAATACTCAAACAATACCTCACTTATTTGGATGGTTATCTTATAATCAAAAAATTCTAGATAATGACAAAGATATAATCATTCAAGAACACGAACTTAATGGAGGTGAATTGGGAAAGTATTTTATAGAAACCTTTAATAAAGCTCGTGAGTTAATTTTAATTGATAAATATTCCTCTTCAAGTTGATAGAATATTAAAAACTCAGTTTAGCAGCTTCCATGCAACCAAAACCAAAAAAGCGGTACAAGACCTAATGTCCCATACCGCTTTTTTAAATTATTATGGTCTTGTTGAACCTGTGCTGTAAACGATACCGTAAGTACCAAAACTATTCCCTGCATATGCAACCAGAATATAGATCGTATCATTTCTATTGGCATTAATCACCCTTGGGTTATTCCATCCGTAAACGGCTCCTGTAAAAATTGGAGTGCCATCGCTATAATATGCGCTTACATAGGGATTAACCATAGTCATAGCACCATCACCTTCTACACTTTCATTCCACCAAATATGATAAGTCGTTCCGCTATTAACAGATATTGAATACCAAATTTCTTTGTTAGATGTTGTTGTTTGATCAGCCTTCCATGTGTTTTCTGCAAGTTGCGCGTAATTTGAAGGAGGAAATGCCATACCTGGTCTGATAGAGCTGGTATTATATACAAAACTAAAAGTGCCTGTATAATTTGAATAATACCCTGTTATTTGTATATACAATGTGCCGGTAAAATCAGCGGTATAAGATTGTGGAGTCAGCCAAGCATTAGTCATATTTGTTAAAACTGCGGTATTGTCTCCTTTATATGCATTCACACATGCGCCTAATGTTTTTGTGCCATCTCCCTGCCACCCATGATTCAGCCAGAATTTATAGGAAGTTCCGTTAGTGACAGAGATTGAATACCAGTAATCTTTTTTTGAAGAGGTTACTTCGCCATTTTCCCAGACGCTGTTTGTAAGCGCTTTATAATTCGAAGGAATAGTAAAACCTGGTCTTGTATAAACGGTACTGTAAGCAATGCCAAACGTTCCTGTGCTGCCTGTACCGGAAGAATTATATGGATAAACTTTAACATATACAGTATCATTTTTTGTAGTATAAATTGATAAAGGTGTGTTCCACATTTGTGAACTTGAACCTACTAATGTGCCGTCACTGTTATAAGCAATAAAACGCGCATTCAATGTCTTCGTACCGTCACCTTGATTAGAATCATTCGACCATAAGTAGTAGTTTGTTGACGCGTTTGCATTAAATGAATACCAGACTTCGCCGCCTGCCTGAGTAATATTTCCATTCGTCCACTGGCCTTCGGTAAGTTTAGTATGATTAGAAGGCGGAAACTCCATACCGGGCCTTATAGAACCTGTGCTGTATACGATGCTGAAAGTCCCGGTGCTGCCTGTTCCTGCTGTATAAGGAATTACTTTAATATGGATTGTATCATTCCTGTTAGAATATATTTGTAATGGATAATTCCAAAGATTATTACTACTTGTAATATGGGTTCCATCACTATAGTAAGCATAAACATAAGCATATAATGTTTTGCTGCCATCGCCTTGATTAAGATCATTCAACCATATGTAATTGCTTGAATATTGCGCTGCATCAAATGTATACCATACTTCGCCGCCGTAATTTGCGATATTGCCGTCCTTCCATTGATTATGCGTAAGTGGTGTTTTGTTTGCCGGCGGGAAACTTCCCGGTCTGTGAACACTTGCAGTACTGTACGCAATCCCGAATGTGCCTGTGCTGCCTGTTCCGGAAGATGAATAAGGAATTACTCTAATAAAAATCGTATCTGTTTTGTTAGCTGTAAATGACTGCGGAGAATACCACCTGTTGTTATAATCAGAAAAAATAGATGTGCCGTCGCTGTAATAGGCGCTAACTCTTGCGTTTAATGTTTTGGTACTGTCACCCTGACTTCTATCATTCCACCAAATGCTATAATTAGTTGACGAAGTTGCTTCAAATGTATACCAGCCTTCTCCGTTTGCGGCAGCAATATTTCCATCTGTCCAGTCATTTAAAGTTAAACCGACAGGCGTTACAGATAAATCCGGTCTGATAAAATTTGTGCTGTATAAAATTCTATAATTACCAGAACCGCTCATTCGCACAACATTTATATAGACAGGGCCGCTTTTACTTGCATTAAAAGACTGCGGAGAGGTCCATTTGCCGTGTGAATTTGAAAAAATTAAAGTTCCGTCACTGTACCACGCGCTTACATAAACGTACATATATGAAGAATTTTGATACCCGTCATTCCACCAAAGATGATAATTTTGTCCGCTGGTAACATCAATCGTAAACCAATCTTCGTGTTCGTTATTAGGAATACTGTCGGTAGTTATTTCATTTTCTGTCAATTTTGTACAACCGACAGGAGGCCAAGCCATACCGGGTCTTAAGGAATTTTTACTGTATACAACGCTGAATGTACCAGTACTGCCTGCGCCGGAAGACGAATTAGGAAATACTTTAATAAAAATTGTATCGCTCTTGCCGGAATATATTTGTAATGGAGTGTTCCATAATGAATCAAAAGATGAAATTTGAGTTCCGTCACTGTAATAAATATAACCATACGCATTCAATGTTTTTGTGCCGTCACCTTGATTAAGACTATTACACCAGACATAATAGTAAGTAGATGCTGTTGCTTCAAAACTATACCATGTTTCGCCGTTTATTTGTGTAATGTTACCGTTTGTCCATTGATTTTCTGTAAGCGCTGTTTTATTTTCCGGCGGGAAACTGTCCGGCCTTACAGCAGCGGTTCCGCTGTACGCAATACTATATGTGCCCGTGCTGCCTGTGCCGGATGTCGCGGAAATCACTTTAACATAAATCGTATCGTTCTTGTTGGAATATATTCCTAATGGATAATTCCATGAACCAGAACCCCAAGTAACTGCGGTTCCATCACTGTAATAGACATAAACATAAGCGGATAATGTTTTACTGCCATCACCCTGATTAAAACTATTCAACCAAATGTAATTATTTGTATTTTGAGCAGCATCAAAAGTATACCAAGTTTCATCGCCATAATATGCGATACTGCCGTCTACCCATTGGTTTTTCGCAAGTGTTGTCTTGACCGATGGCGGGAAACTTCCCGGTCTGTGAGGACCGATACTGCTGTACACAATGCCAAATGTACCCGTGCTGCCTGCGCCGGAAGAGGAGCCGGAATAAACCCTCACATATATTGTATCATTTTTATTTGCGGTGAAAGACTGCGCAGATATCCACCTTGAAGAATAACCTGAAAAAATGTATGTTCCGTCACTATATGAAGCGCTTACTCTTGCGTTAAGCGTTTTTGTACCATTACCTTGATTGCTGTCATTCCACCAAAGGTTATAGCTGGTTGATGCGGTTACGTTAAACGAATACCAAATTTCACCGCCTATATGCGTAATGCTTCCGTCTACCCACTGGTTATCTGTAAGATTGTTAAGGGTAATATCGGGCCTTAATGTTTTTGTACTGTAAACAATCTTGTAATTGCCTGAGCCTGAATAACGGACTATTCTTACGTACACTTTATCGTCTTTATTGGCAGTAAATGATTGCGGAGCGGTCCATTTGTTTGTTATACCGCTAAAAATTGATGTTCCATCACTGTAATATGCGCTTACATTGATATGCATATAGGAACTATTCTGATACCCGTCGTTCCACCAGATACGGTAATCGTTTCCATTAGTAACATCAATCGAATACCAATTTTCTGCGGCTGCGTTGGCTAAACTGTCAGTAATAATTTGATCGGATGCTAATCCCTTGCTTACAGGCGGCCATGGGGTGCCAGGTCTTACGCCATTCTTACTGTAAACAATTCTATATTCGCCTGTACCGTAATTTGCGCCGGAAACCGGGAAAACTTTTATATAAATTGTGCCATTCCTGTTAGCTGTAAAGGAACGCGGAGTATTCCATGCGCCGGTTGCGTTGGTGAAAATTGAAGTTCCGTCACTGTAGTATGCGTTTACATAAGCGTACATATTGGAATATTCCTGTTGTCTGTCGTTCCACCACATATTGTAAGTAGTTCCATTCTCGACATTAAATGAATACCAATTTTCACCGCTAAAGCTGTTAATGTTTCCGTCAGTAAATTGTCCTTCTATTAATTCAATACAACCTGCAGGAGGTAAAACTGTACCAGGTCTTAAATAACCGTCACTGTAAGCAATGCTAAATGTGCCGGTCCTGCCAGTATCTGCAGAAATATCCGGACTAACTTTAATGTACACGGTGTCATTTTTATTAGAGTATAAATTCCAAGGAAGATGCCATGTTGATGACATATTTGATTGTATTGCTGTTCCATCACTGTAAAAAGCGCTCATTTTCGCGTTAAGCGTTTTAGTGCCGTCACCTAAATTGCTGTCATTCAGCCAAATACGATTGTATGCAGATTGGGTAACATTCATTGAATACCAGACTTCGCCGTTTACCTGTGCTATCTCTCCGTTTTTCCATTCATTAATTGACAAAGCGCTATTGATAACAGGAGGCCATACCATACCCGGCCTTACAATTTGGGTATTACTGTATACAATGCTATATGTGCCTGTTGTAGTCTTTGCTTCAGGCTGAGTTCTTACATTTATATAGATTAAATCATTTTTAGTTGCAGTAAAAGAACGCGGAACATCCCACGCATAAGAAATCCCGGAAAAAATAATGGTTCCATCACTATACCATGCGCTGATATACGCAGGAAATGTTTTTGTGCTGTCACCCTGACTGCCATTATTCAGCCAAACCCGGTATGTTGTTCCGCTATCAGTATTAAATGAATACCAGTCTTCGTTACCTGATACTGTAATTTTTCCGTCTTTCCATTCATTTTCTGTAAGCGCAGCATGGCTTGAAGGAGGAAATACAAATCCGGGTCTTATTATATTTGTGCTGTATGCAAGGCTGTAAGTACCGAAATATTCTTGAGAATCATCGTAATACGGTTTAATTTGAATATAAACTGTACCATTTTTATTTGCGGTAAAAGAACGCGGATAATCCCAATATTCTGTATAATCCTGGAAAATTACAGTTCCGTCACTATAAAATGCATTAAAATACCCACCCAATGTTTTTGTATCATCACCACCCCACTTTCCGTTAATCCAAAGACGATATATTGTTTCATTATCAACGTCGAATGAATACCAGTCAGATCTTTCTTTATCAAGTATTTCACCGTCTTTCCAGCTGTTAATAGTAAGCGGTATTAATTTACGGTAAATTGTTGTATCAACATCTGTTATATGCAATGTGCCGCTGTTATTAATAAGCTCATAAGAAACGGAATAATCTTCCATTATATCTGCTTCTGTTTCGGCTATAAATTGATCGTAACCTATCCAGTTCTGCCCGTCATCTACAGAAAATTCTTCCAGCGTCGCGTTAATTTTCTCTCTTGTTACATTATAAAAACTGCCTTTCATAACAACAGCGATCGAATTAATTACTGTTTTAATTGTTATTGTTTGCTCCTCAATAATCAGCTGATTATTAATTTCGTTTAACCATGTTCCCCTCATGTCAGCAGGACTTTTAGTACTGTCCCATGAAGAGGAGCTTGGGCATCCTGTGATTACCGTGATAAAAACAAAAATTGACAAAATCGGGAGCATCTCCGCAATTCTCCTGGTTTTTATTCTCTTTACCATACTTTTCTCCTTAAAAAATCCCATTTTCCAACAAGATCATACTATATGATCCTTGTTGATATTTGTCATTCTATAACTCTATAAGAAGAATATCAAGTATGTCTATTAGATTTATTTTATTAATCAGGAAATTAATAGATGGAAGGCAAAGACTTAAGAGCAATTCTTAGCGGAAATATCCGGCTCTATCGTAATCATCATGGTTTATCACAGGCTGATTTAGCGGAAAAAGCCGATATATCCATTCCTTTCCTCAGCAGCATTGAACGTGGAATTAAATGGCCGTATCCTGACACCCTTGTAAGAATTGCGAAAGCTCTTAAAGTAGAAGAATTTGAGCTTTTCCGGAAGAATAAAATGCCAATTGATGACACAGCCGCTTTTATCGACAGGCTCGTATCTGACATTAAAGAATCTGTAACAGAATCGATAGAAAACACATACCACAGATATCGCAATAAAAGAAAGGTTAAAAAGTAATATAGGCATACTGGTTAAAAGAATTACTTCCGGCTATTTTACAAAGACGACGGTCTGATATACCAAAAACCAGCTTTCCGCCGCTGCAATTTGCCAAAGCACGATAACATTTTTATAGAAAATCCGCGTACCCTATAGTATAATTCAATATGCGTCAGACCTTGGCCAAACGTCTGTATAACCAGCGATATCTTCTGCTGTTGTCGGTTCCGTTTGTTATATGGCTTGTAGTTTTTAAATATATTCCTATTTGGGGATGGACTTTTGCCTTTCAGGATTATAAGCCTCATCTTGGGTTTTTTGAGCAGACTTGGGTGGGGCTTAAGCATTTTAAAGAACTTTTTAAGGCGCCGCTGTTTTATGTGTCTTTGCAGAATACTTTAGGCATGAGTATTTTGGGGCTGGTGTTTGGCACGGTTTCCGCTCTTGGGTTTGCGCTTCTTCTTAACGAATTGCGTTTTCTTTCCTTTAAAAGATTTACACAAACTGTTTCCTATCTGCCGCACTTTGTTTCATGGGTTGTGACCGCCAATATTGTCACCTCCCTGTTGTCAATAAACGGGCCGATTAATGAGCTTCTTGTTTCTTTAAAAATTGTAAATGAGCCTGTCAATGTGATGATCAAACCGGAATATTTCTGGTGGGTTGTTGTGTTGTCTGACATGTGGAAGGAGACGGGCTGGAACGCCATTATTTATCTCGCGGCAATGACCGGCATAGACAGCCAGGTGTACGAAGCGGCGGAAATTGACGGCGCTAACCGTATTCAACAGGTTTTTCATATCACTCTTCCCGGCATCAGCACTACAATTTTTATTCTTCTCATTTTGAATATCGGCAACCTTGTTAACATCGGTTTTGAAAAGCAGCTTCTTCTTGGCAACGCTGTAACCGCGACAAAGGCTCTCGTTCTTGATAAATACGCTTTGGATTACGGCATCGGTCTTTTCAGATTTTCCTACGGCACCGCGATTGGTATTTTTAAATCCGTAGTCAGTATCATTCTGCTGTTGGGCGCAAATTATCTGATAAAAAAATCCGGCAAGGGAAAATTATTTTAGGAGTATATTGAATGAGACGCCGCATAACAATTGCAGATATGTTAATTATACTCTTTATGGTCTACATGATTACAATCACTCTTTATCCCTTCCTTAACATACTTGCAAAATCTTTTAACGATCCAATTGATACCGTCAAGGGCGGCGTTAACATATGGCCGAGAGTGTTCACTACGCAGAATTATGTCAGCTTGTTTGAAGGCGGAAGCAATCTGCCTGCGGCTTTTCGCATGTCGGTCTTAAGAACGATAATAGGCACTTTTACAGGCGTTTTGTGCTGCGCCATGTTCGCGTTTCCTCTCAGCCGCGGTGATTTCATGTTCCGCAGAGCGTTTACAATCATTCTTGTAATAACAATGTATATCGGCGGAGGGTTGATTCCTGATTTCCTCCTTATAAGAAAACTTGGGCTTATTAATAATTTCTGGGTTTACATTATCCCATGGCTTATCAACGCGTTTAACGTAATCGTTATACGCGCTTACATCGATACCATCCCCGCCTCTCTTCAGGAATCGGCAAAGATTGACGGCGCGAATGATATTGGGATATTTTTTAAAATTATTATGCCGCTCTGCAAACCTGTGCTTGCGACCATCGCGCTTTTTATCGCGGTGGGTCAATGGAACAGCTGGTTTGACACTTATTTGTACGCAAGGGGTTCCGCCGCGCTTTCTACGCTTCAATTTGAACTTATGAAAGTTTTGGACAGCGCGTCCGCAATGGGTTCGCAGGTAGATATTTATTCAGAAGGGCTCCGCCAGGCAAAACGAAATCCCGAAGCTTTAAAAATGGCGATAACAATTATTGCGACAGTTCCAATTTTGGTAGTGTACCCGTTCCTGCAAAGATACTTTGTGTCGGGAATAACTTTAGGAGCGGTAAAAGAGTAATCCATCTTAAAATGCGGCGAAAAATTATTGTATAAAATTTAAGGAGAAGAAAATGAAAAAGAAATTTTTAATGATGGTCATGGCGGTAATCCTGCTGGCAGGTTTTACGGGATGCGGCAAAAGCGGTATGTACGGACCTACTACAGCGGGAACCGGTTCGCCTATCACATTTACTTTCCATAATGAGGACGCAACGGAAGATATGCCGTTTGATGATCCTGTAGCAAAATTGATAACGGAGCTTACGGGAGTTACGCTCAGCGTGCAGCGTCCTGTCGGCGGAGACCAGCAGTCGATTCCTTTGATGCTCGCTTCGGGACAGTACCCTGACTTGATCTTCGCGAAGGGAAATATCGGCATGCTTATCGAAGCTGGAGCGGTAATCCCCCTTGATGATCTGATTGAAAAAAGAGGAAATAATATTAAAGCGCTGTATGGAGATCAAATCGGACGGCTTAGAAATTCAACGGACGATCCGCATGTTTATACTGTTGGCACATGGGGCGTAAAAAACGCAATTTGGACAACGGACGGAACCATGCAGATTCAGCATGCAGTTTTAAAAGAGCTTGGCTATCCGCGCATGCGGACATTGAATGATTACGAGCAGGCAATTAAAACATACATGGCAAGATATCCAAACATAAACGGACGCAGAACTATCGGCTTTTCATTGTTGATCGATACATGGCAGTGGTTCATCGACCTGTCCAATCCAAGCTGCTTCCTTCTTGGTTATCCCGACGACGGACAATGGGTTGTGGATCGAAACACGCTGGAAGCAAAGTATAAATTCCTCGTTCCCGATGCCAAGCTTTATTATAAATGGCTCAACCGAATGAATGCCGAAGGCATCCTCGATCCTGAATCGTTCACGCAGAAGGAAGATGAGTGGCAGGCAAAAATCGCTTCCGGCAGAGTGTTGGGAATAGCGTATCCGCAGTGGGGCTACGGCAGCGCGAGAACTTCTCTAATTAATGACGGCATGCCGCAAAGAACATACGCGTATCTTCCCATTACAATCGACGAACGCTATACAAACGCGGCTCTTCAGGATTACGGGTTTGCAGGCGGCTGGGGCATTTCAATTTCAAGCCAGTGTAAAGATCCGGAAAGAGCGTTTGAATTCCTCGACTGGCTTTGCAGCGAAGAAGCGCAAATCCTTGTTAACTGGGGAATTGAAGGCATAAATTATCAGATTATAGACGGGAAGCGCGTTGTCCCCGCAGACGAACAGCGCAGAGCGGATACCGATCCTGATTACTCCAAAAAAACCGGAGTCGGGCGCTGGGTGCATCCATTTCCGCAGAGGGGAAATATGTACGTCGATTCAACAGGCAACTTTATTACCCGCGACAGCCCGGAAAGAATCAGAGCAAACTATCTTCCCGTAGAAAACGAAACGCTTGCGGCTTACGGAGCTGAAATGTGGATCGATCTTTTTCCGTCCAGCGAATCTCTTGGCGTATCAAGACACGGGCAGGCATGGCAGTATGCGCTTACGCCGGATTTAAACGCAAAGGTGCAGGAAGCTGACGATTACATGAAGAACGCTCTTGCGAATATTGTGCTTGGAAGACCGGAAAACTTTGAAGCCGCATGGCAGAAAATCCAGCAGGATTTAATCCGCATGGGAATAGAAGACGCAAACAAGGCCATGACAAAAATGATCAGAGACAAAGTAGAGCTCTGGAGCAGACATTAAATTATGCTGACCGCAGATAAAATTTTATACGGAGGCGACTACAATCCCGAGCAGTGGCCGCAGGAAACGTGGAAAGAAGACATGCGTCTTCTGCGCCTTGCAGGGATTGATATTGTTACCATAAATGTTTTTAGCTGGGGATCATTACAGCCGTCCGAAGACGAATATAATTTTTCTGTTCTTGATAAAATTATAGAGATGGTAAGCGGAGCGGACATGAAGATTTGTCTCGCAACCGGAACCGCGACGCATCCTGCATGGATGGCGCGAAAGTACCCTGACATACTGCGCGTCACTATAGAAGGAAACAAACGTAAATTCGGCGCAAGGCAGAATTCATGCCCGAACAGCCCGACCTACCGCCTGTATTCAGTAAAACTGGCGGAGACGCTTGCCCGCCGTTACAGAAGCTTAAAAAATCTGATTGCCTGGCACGTGAGTAACGAGTTTGAAGGAAGCTGTCACTGTGAAAACTGCGAGAAAGCTTTTCGCAAATGGCTGGAAAAAAAATATAGCACCATCGGCACTCTTAACAAAGCGTGGAACTCTTCTTTTTGGGGACACACCTATTATGATTGGGAAGATATCGCGGCTCCAAGTTATTTAAACGAAGAATGGAATCCCGGACGCACTGCCTGTCAAATTCAATCCATCGATTACAGACGTTTTATTTCTGACAGTCTGCTGGAATGTTACTGCGCGGAAGCAAAAGTCTTAAAAGAAGTAACTCCAAATATTCCGGTAACGACAAACATGATGGGAAGTTACTGGAACCTTGATTATTTTAAATGGGGCAAAGCGGTTGATTTTATCGCATGGGACAATTACCCATCGCCGGGAACGCCTTACACCCGCACCTCAATGAACCATGCGCTCATGAGGGGATGCGGCGGCGGCAAACCTTTTGTCCTTATGGAACAAACTCCCAGCGTGACAAACTGGCAGCCGTACAACGCTCTAAAACGCCCGGGCATCATGCGGCTGTGGAGTTATCAGGCGGTTGCGCATGGTTCCGACACTGTGATGTTTTTCCAGATGCGCCGTTCCCGCGGCTGCTGCGAAAAATTTCACGGAGCGGTAATCGATCATTGCGGACATGAAAACACGCGGGTCTTCCGCGAAACAGCCACGCTCGGAGAAGAGCTGCAAAAACTTGGAGACGCTTTTTTAGGTAGCCGCGTTGTGTCAAAGGCGGCGGTGTTGTTTGATTGGGACAACTGGTGGGCATCAAGTTTATCCGCCGGCCCGACCATCGACATGTATTACCCTGAAGAAGTTTTCCGTTTCTATAACGCCGTTGCGCGGAAAAACATTCCCGTTGATATCGCCGGAGTTGATTCTCCTTTTGAAAATTATAAAATTATTTTTGCGCCGGTTCTGTACATGATAAAGCCGGGGCTTGCGGAAAAACTTAAAAAATTTGTACAGGAAGGCGGCACGCTTGTTACAACTTATTTCTCCGGCATGACAGATGAAAACGATCTTGTAACCACCGATGGCTATCCCGGAGAACTGCGTTCTCTTTGCGGTTTGTGGGTGGAAGAAACTGACGCTCTCCCTCCCGATCAATCTAACAAGCTGATCTGCGAAACCGGCAGCGCTCTCGCAGGCACATGGAAGTCGGACATGCTCTTCGACATCATTCACCTTGAAGGCGCCGAAACAATCGCACGCTACTCGCAAGATTTTTACGCCGGGACACCGGCAATCTGCCGTAACAACTTCGGTAGGGGGCAGGTCTGGTACATAGGTTCGCGCGTTGAGCCCGCGTTTCTGGATCGTTTAGCCGGTTTAATCTGCGCCGAACACAATCTCGAATCTGTCTTCCCTGCGCAGGAAGGGATAGAAGCAGCGTGCAGGGTAAAAGACGGCAAGGAATTTGTTTTTTTGTTAAATCATAACAAGGAAGAGACAAAGGTGAGCGTTCCGTTTGCCTGCCGCGATCTTCTTACAGACAAAAACTTTTCTCCTTCTGATCAATACGCGCTTCCCGCAGCCGGTGTGATGATTTTAGAAAAATAAAACTGACGCAAAACTAATTTTTAAAACAAACACTTCTTTGTTATTTCTTCGGAAGTTCCATCGCGGGCTTAAAACGTATCCGCAGTTCAGGAAGGTTTTGCATCTCTGTGTAATAATTGGTTTCCCAATCCGCACCCTGCGATTGATCATTTAAGCCTTCTGGCGGAGGCGCAAAAATCCTTAAAGGGATTTCACATTTTTTAGAAAGCTTCTTATTAAAGAACGCCGGAATTAAATCAATTGTTTTAACGCCGGGTTTTTTGTAAAACCAGCGTCCATTTATTTCCATCATCAGGTTGAGGCTAACATCATTGTCTGAAAACGTGACTTCGCAAAAAACCGGATCGTGTTTAAAACAAAGAGGGATGGAAATGCCGTTCGAGTCTTCACTGCCGCCCCACCTGAGCTTTACGGGGAAACCAATTTTTTCGCCGGTTGTCATCTTGGGAAGGTACGGCTCCATTGCAAGAATCTTTTTGTAATCTTCAAAAATCGGCTGAGCGCATCCAATGTCAGGATTGTTCGGATCTTCTATCTCAAGCCCCAGCCTTCCGCGATCTCTGAACTGATAAAATGTTACGCCTGTGATACACGGCGCTTCTTTGGGAAGGCGCTTGTAAAAATCCAGAAGCTGCTGTGCCTGTCCGCAAGGGCCTGTGACGTCTCCGTCCGCGTTGAACTCGCTGATTACAAATTGCCGTGACACATTTCCGGAACGCGCCATAAAACGATCGTACTCGAACTGAAATCCGCGCAGTACTTCGCCGTTGCTTGTTCTCTTGTGCGACTTGCTTCCGGGTTCGGCAATATCAAAAGGCCAGCCCCAGTGAAGAGCTGTGTATGTATCAGTCGACCAGATGTCCGTAACATTGATTGCCTCGGCGAACTCGTCTTCGTATTTCATCTTGCCGTCTTTATCAGGATGATGCTCGCCGATACAAAGAATCGTTTTTATATGAGGCGCATGCTGTTTGATAATTTTATGAAAACGCACATAAAAATCCGCGACCTGTTGATACGTGTATCGTTTGTTGAACGCGAACCAGTTGCCTGTAGCTTCGTGATTAATGCGAAGCATGAGTCTTCCGAATGGACGCAGGTCTTGCGCGATTTTAATCAACTGTTCATCAGAGACAACGCAGTCAACAGTCAGCGTAAGAATCACATCCTGCCCGTGACGGCGTATGTCGCGCATTGAACGGAACGGCTCACTGTTTGGATCGTCGGCGTTTCCCTCGATGCCTCCCTGATAGGGAAAGTAGTCATCGTAAGCGTAACCCCATGCGAAATTTGCCTCACCCTTTTTTACAAGAGTGCTTGCGCGCGCAGGCCATCCCTTATCCAGAGGATAGTAACAGTACATAAGATTGATCGCCCGGTGAGGCCGTCCCAGCACATTCAGAATATAATCCTGATTGACATATTCGCCGCGTTCACTGCCGTCACCCAAATCCAGCGCGCATTTTGCAAGGCCAAGATGAAGCCGGAATGCCGCCTGTAAACCGTTATCTGTTTTCATACTAATAATATACAATACAAGTCAGCTTTTCTCCATACAAAGGGTGAGAAGAAGATAAAAGAAATTTAATTACTTGCTGATGGTTTTAGCGTCATGTTTTGTTTTTTACCATTGTGATAAACAACAACATGAACTTCTTCCGTTCCTATGTTTCTGATATCAAGCGATGTGACCTCTCCTTCCCGCCATTCAAAATCAATTTCCAGATTTCCTTTAGCGCGCAATCCTTTAACGCTGCCGCTTGTCCAGCTTTTTGGAAGAGCGGGAAGAATTTTTATCTCTGTTTTAATAAGCCAGTCCGCGCTGCTGGCTTCTCCCTGTTCGCCGCGGCAGATACGGCTCTGCATCAGCATCTGAGTGATACCGGAAAGCGCGCCGAAGTTTCCGTCAATTTGAAAAGGCGGCCCGTTGTTAAAAAGGTTTGGCAAGGTAAAGTCTTTGAAAAGCTCGTTCAAATTTTCTAAAGCGGTTTCACCTTCCGCAAGACGGGCGTAAAAATTGACAAGCCACGCGCGGCTCCAGCCAGTGTGTCCGCCGTCGGCGGCAAGGCGGCGCTCAATACTTTTTTTTGCCGCTGATAGAAGCGCCGCGTTTGAAGGGCTACTGTCATTATTTTGTTGTTTTTCTTCTATTATAATGGCATCGCCGGGCCAGAGTGCCCATAAATGTGAAAAGTGACGGTGACCAGGTTCGGCTTCTTCATATTCATCATTCCATTCGCGAATGGTCCCGTTGCTGTGAATTGAAGGGAGAGCGAGCCTCTTAAGAACGGAATGGAACTGGCGTGTGTCTGAATCATCAATGCCAAGAATCTTCGCGGAGAGAATTGCCGCGCTGAACAATTTGCGCAGTATTTGATCATCCATTGCGCAGCCGTTGCATAGGCTGACGCTGACAGGATCGCTTTTCGCCGTCGCTTTCCACGCTGACGAGGTTTGCAGATAGCTGTTCTCAGGCGATACTGAAGGAGACACTATAAGATAAGGTTCTCCCTCTTCGTTTGTTTTTGTTCCGGGTGTCAGAAAATCTACAAAGAAAACGCAGGCGTCTTTTAAAAGGTAAAAATATTTTTTTAAAAAGAAAATATCCATCGTGTACTCGTAATGCTCCCATATATGCAGCGAAAGCCAGGCCGCGCCCAGCGTCCAGTAAGACGCAGGTATCCAATAATCTCTGGGCGCGGTGTCTCCCCAGAGATCGGTGTTGTGGTGAGCAGTAAAGCCGCGGCAGCCGTACATCACCTGCGCTGTATGTTTTCCGTTCGGGTACATTCGTTCAAGCAGATCAAAAAGCGGCTCTTCTGTTTCCGCTAGATTGCACATGCAGGCCGCCCAGTAATTCATCTGCGCGTTTATATTGATTGTATAGTCGCAGCCCCACGGCGGATCCATGTGAGGATTCCACAAGCCCTGAAGATTCGCCGGAAGCGTTCCGGGACGGCTGCACGAGATCAGCAGGTAACGGCAGAAATTAAAGTACCGGACAAGTTCATCGTTCGCCGCAGACTCGTTTAAATTGAACTGCATGCGGCTGTACAGACTGCTGTAATCATCAATATGCTCTTGTAAAAGTTTTTCCCAGCAGTTTTCCGCCGCGCCGAATTGTAACGCGCGGTTTATGTTTTCAAGACACGCGGCTTCAAAGCCGTCTTCGCGAAACTTTGTTTGAATGTCTAAGAGAAGCAGAGCTTCGTCCGCATCTTCAACCGTGATAAAACCGCCGCGGCTTTTCTGCGTTCCGCCTTTCTGCAAAACTTTAAACATCACGCAGAAAGGGATGTTCGTGTCGCGGCAAAGATAAGCCGCGCCTTGTGTGTTTCCCTTGCGGTCATAAAACACCCCGCGATCAAGGCTTGCGCGAAATGATATTTTGCCGGATGCCTTTGAGCCATCCGCGCTTTCGGCGGTGAAACGAAGCGACAGCAAACCAGAAGGCACAGCTGAAGCAGCGAGCGTAGCTGAAGCAACAGGCGCAGAAATAAAACACTCGCGTTTATAAATTATACCCTCGTGTTCAAACGACAAGGTATGAACCGCGCGGCCAAGATCAAGTTCTCTTCTATAATTACTAACTCCTGTTAAAAGCGCACCGCCTCTTGTTCCAGACCATGGATGGCCGAACATTCCTTTTGGAGAAAAACTAATCTGCAGCTCGCCCGCAGTTTGATAAACGCGCTGCGCGGGAGGAATGCCGCTGAAACATTCAAGACAAAGATCTTCCGCTTCCGCGGCACGCCCTTCGTTTAAAAGTTTTCTGATTTCCGCTAGCGCTTCCTTCGCCGCAGGATTGTTGCGGTCGCGGAAGTTCCCCGACCAGATCGAATCTTCGTTAAGCTGTATCCTCTCACGATCGGGTGAACCGAATATCATCGCGCCAAGTCTTCCGTTGCCAAGCGGAAGAGCTTCTTCCCATTGAGCGGCAGGCGAATTAAAAAAAACTGAATTAGTCACTGTTATATAGTAATATAATAAATATTGGCTGTCATCTTATTATTAATAGCGTTTTACGGTATATAATACATTATGAGTTATAAATTTCCATTTTTTAATCCGTCGCTTTCTTTAAAAGAGCGGGTGCGCGATTTAATTTCCAAGCTTACGCTTGAAGAAAAAGCCGGCTTTATTCCGTCGCGGAATCAACCGGTAGAACGGCTTGATATAAAACCGTGGTCAATCGGCGCCGAAGGCGCGCACGGTTTTGTCGACAGAGAAGGAAACAACACAACGTTTCCGCAGACCATCGGCCTTGCTTCAGGTTGGGACAGGGGATTGCTGCGAAGAATAGGAGAAGCCGCCGCAACCGAAGCCCGCGTCTATTATAAAAAGCACGGCGACAAAGGTCTTGCAATCTGGTCGCCGACAATCGACATGGAACGCGATCCAAGGTGGGGACGCACCGAAGAAGGTTACGGCGAAGACCCGTTTCTCGCGGGAGAACTTTCATACGCGTACATCTGCGGCGCTCAGGGAGACGATCCTTTTTATCTGCGCATAAGCTGCGGGCCGAAACATTTTTTCGCAAACAACAACGAAAAGAAAAGGGTAAACTGCTCCTGTTCAATTCCTGCACGCTGCATGCACGAGTATTACCTTGCTCCGTTTAAAACCGCGGTACAAAAAGCAAAAGCAGTTTCGATGATGACCGCATACAACGAAGTCAACGGCATTCCGATGATGCTCCACCCCATGCTGAACGATATTGTAAAAAAAGAGTGGGGACTGGAAGGCCACTTTGTAACAGACGGCGGAGATTTTTTGCAAACAGTTCTTCAGCATCATTACTTTGAATCTCATGCAGAGACAGCGGCAATCGCGTTAAAAAACGGCGCGGACACAATGACAGACGCGAAAGAGCAATCCCTCCCTGCTGTGCTTGAAGCGCTTGAAAAAAAACTTATCAGCGAAGAAGAGCTGGACGAACACCTTGAAAGAATTCTTTCAATTCAATTCCGCCTTGGGCTCTTTGATCCTCCGGGACTCTGTCCTTACGATTCAATCAGCGAAAAAGATTTAATGAAAGATGAATACCGCAATCTCGCAAGGGAAGCTGTTAAAAAATCCATCGTGCTTTTAAAAAACGATCGCGGCGCAAACGGAGACTGTCTTCTTCCGCTGCGCAAAGAAAAGGTGAAAGGTTCAATCGCTGTACTAGGGCCGCTTGCCGGTTCCATTCATCTTGACTGGTACTCAGGCATCCCGACATATCTTTGCACACCGCTTGAAGGTTTACGGGACGTATACGGCAAAGAGAAGATCGTTAATGCCGAATACCGCGACCTTGTTTCATTTACAACAGAGGACGGAAGACCTCTCGTGCTTACTGATGTTGGCCACCCTAAAGGAAAACTGCTTTCCACCGGAGAGCCGGGACAGGCGCCAGCATGTTTTTATAAAGAAGATTGGGGCTGGGGTTCGCAGACTTTGGCTGATAAAGAAAGCGGCTTGCTTTTAGAATCACCTTTCTGGCGCAGAAACCCCGGCGACCTTCAGCCTCCGCCGATTCCAGAAAACGCAAGACCGAAAGCAGACGCGCTCAAAGAAGAACAGTGCGTCATCTCCGCAAGCGGAAAAAGTTCTCACTCTTGGTTTGCTTTTTCTGTGTTCAATCTGGTACCGCAGGAAAACGGCCTCATCTGCTTAAGAACTTTTGACAACCGACGCATAGCCGTTCCCAAAGGAGCAGGCCCTGTTCTGCTTCATGATGATCCTCTTCCGGCAGCTGGCGAACTTTTCAAAATGAAAATTGAAAAGGAGGGGCTCGCGTCTTCTGTCGAGGCTGCGGCAAAAGCTGATCAAGTTATTTTCATCGGAGGTAACAACCCGATGATCAACGGACGCGAATGCATTGACCGTCCGAGCATGGACTTGCCGCCGTTTCAAAAAGAATTTATCCGCAGGATAATGGAAGTTAATCCAAAAATCACTCTTGTATTAATTTCCGGTTACCCGTACACGCTCAAGGACATTGCGAAAAATATTTCTTCTATTATATGGATGGCTCCCGGCATTCAGGAAACGGGACGCGGTCTTGCGGACGTAATAAGCGGAGAGTATTCTCCCGCAGGCAGACTTCCCCTTACGTGGTACGAAGACGAAGAACAGCTTCCATCAATAATGGAGTACGATATTATTTCGGCGGAGACAACGTATCAATATTTTAAAGGGCAAGTGTTGTATCCTTTCGGGCACGGACTAAGTTACAGCCGCTTTGAATATTCAGATTTACAGATTGATAAAACAACAGCGACGAAAAATGAAACCGTCATTGTTTCATTTAAAGTAAAGAACGCAGGCTCCGCACATGCGGAAGAAGTTCCCCAATTGTATGTCACTCTCAAATCCAAAAAGAAAACCCTCTGTTCCCAAAAGCGTCCTCAAAAAATCCTGAAAGGTTTTGACAGGGTGTCTCTTGCTCCGGGCGTGGAGAAGCAGATCAATTTTGAGCTCCCTGTAAACGAGCTGTCTGTCTGGGACAACTACAACGGCCGCTTCTGCGTGGAAGAATGTGTCTGCGCTGTTTCAATCGGCGCGTCTTCCGCGGATATCCGGCTGACAAGCAATTTTGAAATTAAGGGTGATGCGTTTACCTCGCGAAAAATCGCAAGCCCGATTTACGCGGAACGTTTTGACAATTATGCAAACTGCTTCCTTCATGAAAAAAGAGGAAGCGCCGTCCCCGCTGTGTTCAATATTGAATGCGCGGCGGAAAAATCCGGCGTAAGCGCGGACAACGGCTTCGGCGCAAATTATGAAAGCTCCGCTGACAGACCGCAGCAAAAACAACGCTCATCGCAGCGCATTTACTCATCAAGCAGCTGGATACATTTTGCCGCGCTGGACTTTGCTGAAAAGTTTTCGGCGCAGAAGCAATTGCAATTCTCCGCTGTTGTTCAGGGCGTAACAGGCAGCCGAATCGAAATACGCCTTGATGCGCCTGACGGCGAACTTGCGGGAACCCTTGAAGTTCCCAACACAGGCGAAACATGCGGTTACGAGCTGGACGCTTTCAGCCCGAGGCGCCGTCAGCTCTGGTCTTTTGCGCAGACACAATTAAAGGAAATAAAAGGCGCACATGATCTATACCTTGTGCTGTATGGAAAAACAAGCATTTGGCGGTTTGAGATTGCGTAAACAACAGACGCGGCTGAACACTGGTAATATCATTTTATTGACAGCAGAAAAATACCAATGTATCCTGATATCGGAGGAAATTATGAAATCAATAAAATTTAATTTTACGGTTATAGTTCTTTTGGCTGCTTCGGTTTTAATATTATCCTGCGCTTCCGCAGGCGGAAGTCAAACACCGGTTTTCCGCTGGAACTTTGACAACGCGGATGCCGGAACAGCAGGCTGGGCGCCCGCGCCGGAAGAACACTGGGATTTTAAAGGCACGATCAATGCAAGCCGCGACACCGCGACAATGGGAAAGCCCATGCTCAGAGTTGATATTGACTTTTCCAAAGACGCTGAATCGTGGTGGTCAGAGCCAAAATTAAAATATACTTTTGACGAACTGTTTGATTTATCAGGATACTCAAAACTTTCTTTTGATATGTATTTTAATCCTGCAAATTCAACAACAGGTTCTTTTAAAGGAAAGGTTATGTTTTTCCAGGACAAAATCGCGGTTACAGATTCCGAACTGAATTTAATTATGCCAACAGAAGAAGTCGGCGATTACCTTAAGGCATCTGTTGTGTTCAGATTCAGGTCTACTCGCAGCGTAAATATAATTCACCTTGGCATTGTCGGCGCGGTTACGAATTACAAAGGACCGATATTTATCGATAATCTTCGGCTGGAATAAATTTTGAAACTTGTAAAAAACCTGATTTGGTTTGCTGTAACAGCGGGAATCCTTGTAACGATCTTGTCATGCTCTTCCGTATCACAGCAAAATCAGACGCAGCGCCTTGGCAATATCATTCCTGTCCCGCGTCCGCCGGCTCCGGAATTCTCGCCGAACAAAAAACGCTTGTTAAATTATTTAAACGATCAGTTCGGCAAGGTTATTATCTCCGGGCAAATGGATACGTCATGGACTACCAACAAGGACATGGACATGATTGCCCGCGTATTTACAGACACAGGAAAGTATCCCGCCATTAAAGGTTTCGATTTTATCGAAGTAAAAAATAGTTACGCTCCTTCATTATCCGGCAGAGAGCAAATGAACGAAGCCATCGAATGGTGGGAAGGAAAAAACAACGGCGTCCGGCTCCTGCCGAACAAACCGGAAATTCACGGCATCGTTACTTTCTGCTGGCACTGGCGCGCAGGATATTCAAATGAATTTTATACCAATAAAACTTCATTCCGTATTCCGTTTAAAAACGGCCAGCTTGATGTTAACAGCGAAGACTTTACTTCCATACTCCGCGATTTAGACAGGGTGGCGGAGCGTCTTACCTCTCTTAAAGAAAGAGATATTCCTGTCCTCTGGCGGCCTTTGCACGAAGCTGCAGGCGGCTGGTTCTGGTGGGGAGCAACCGGAAGAAACGCGTACATCGCTCTCTGGGAATTTATGTATGATTACTTTACCTATGTAAAAGGGCTTAACAATTTGATCTGGGTATGGAACGGAGAAGACTCAGGCTGGATGCCGGATCTTTCTACAATAGAAATCGTCAGTCTGGATCTTTACAAAGCAAATTATTCGTCCATGAAACTTCAGTTTGACAGAGCCCGTTATATGACTTCCGCGCGGGAATATATAACCGCGCTTTCGGAAAATGACTGGATACCTGACCCCGATGAGTGTTTAAGAGACGGAACAATGTGGTCATGGTTTATGACATGGAACGATCGCTTTCAATCTGTTCAGGGAGAAACCCACAAAGACAATTTTTGGACAGGCGAGCATCATAACCCTCAAGCGCACAAAATGAAAGTGTATCATCATCCGCTTGTTATAACTTTGGATGAGCTGCCTAATTTAACAACCTACCGGATTGAATAAATATTAAGAACTGCTCTGTGTTATAATACGAAAAAACAAAGGAGTAAGAGAATGAAATTCACTAACGGCTACTGGATGATCAAAGAAGGCGTCGAAGCCCATTTTGCTTCATGCGCAATTGAGCCTGAACAGCAGGGAAATGAACTTGTTGTGTATGCGCCGGAAAGACCGGTTCGTCACAGGGGAGACACTCTTAACGCGCAGCTTCTTACAATCAGATATTCAAGCCCCATGCGAAATATAATCAAGGTGAGGGTTTCCCATTTTGAAGGAGGCGTCGACAACGGCCCGCACTTTGAACTCAGCGCGACAAACCCTTCCTTTAAACCCAATGTAAAGATAACGGATAAGAACGCTACCTTTGAAAGCGGAGATCTTTCAGTCTCTGTAGATATCGGCAGCAGCTGGAACAATACTTTTTCCGCAGGCGGCAAATCACTTACAAAAAATCTTAACAAGTCAACAGGTTACATGATTGACAGTACCGGGTGCTGCGCGTGTGAGCAGTCTTTTATGAAGGACGAACTTTCGCTTTCTGTCGGAGAGCTGGTGTACGGACTCGGAGAGCGTTTCGGCGCGTTTATTAAAAACGGACAGAGCGTAGATGTCTGGAACGCCGACGGCGGCAGCGCAAGCGAACAGGCTTACAAAAACATTCCCTTCTATATGACAAACAAAGGTTACGGCGTATTCATTAACAGCCCCGGAAATGTCTCATTGGAAATTGGAAGCGAAAAAACAGCACGCGTTCAATTCTGCGTAAGAAGCGAAATCCTTGAGTACTTTATAATTTACGGCCCCGATCCAAAGTCGATACTGGAACGCTACACCGCTCTTACGGGAAGACCCGTCATGCCGCCTGAGTGGAGCTTCGGTTTGTGGCTGTCAACATCGTTCACTACTTCTTACGACGAAAAAACAGTTATGAGTTTTATTAACGGAATGGAAGAGAGAAAAATTCCTTTATCTGTTTTTCACTTTGACTGTTTCTGGATGAAAGGTTTTAACTGGTGCGACTTTACATGGGACAAGGAAACCTTCCCCGATCCAAAGGGAATGCTGTCGCGCATAAAAGCGAAGGGAATAAAAATCTGCGTTTGGATCAATCCATACATCGCGCAGCGCTCGGCGCTTTTTGAAGAAGGAAAAAAAGGCGGTTACTTTTTAAAGAAGAGCGATGGTTCGGTTTATCAGACAGATCAATGGCAGGCGGGAATGGCTATCGTCGATTTTACAAATCCGTCAGCGGTTAAATGGTATCAGTCGCATCTTGAAAAATTAATGGAAATGGGTGTGGACTGTTTTAAAACCGACTTCGGCGAAAAAATTCCCGAAGAAGCCGTGTACTTTGACGGCGGCGATCCTCATCGTCATCATAATTTTTATTCGTACCTTTACAATAAAGCGGTCTTTGAATTACTGGAAAAAAAACGCGGCAAAGGCGAAGCGGTGCTGTTCGCGCGTTCCGCCACAGCAGGCGGACAGCGATTCCCTCTCCACTGGGGCGGCGACTGCGAATCCACTTTCGAGGCAATGGCGGAAACTCTGCGCGGCGGGCTTTCTCTCGGCGTTTGCGGTTTCGGTTTCTGGAGCCACGACATCGGCGGCTTTGAAGGATTGCCGAATGCCGCATTGTTCAAACGCTGGCTCGCGTTCGGTTTGCTTTCTTCGCATTCGCGCCTGCACGGCAGCACATCCTACCGTGTCCCATGGAGCGTCGACGAAGAATCTGCGGACGTATGCCGCTTTTTCACAGAGTTAAAAACACGCCTGCTTCCTGATCTGTTAAAAGCATCAAAAGAAGCGTGCGAAAAAGGCATCCCGGTTCTGCGCGCGATGTTCATCGAGTTCCCGGAAGATCCTTCATGCGCCTATCTCGATTGTCAGTACATGCTCGGTTCAAGCCTGCTTGTCGCGCCTGTTTTCAGCGAAGATGAAGTAACTTATTACATCCCCAAAGGCGAATGGACACAGGTAATCACAGGCGAAAAAATCTCCTCTGCCGGTGAATGGAGAACAGAAAAACACGGCTTCTTAAGCCTGCCGTTATGGAAAAGACAATAAAAAAGTTGCGAATGTGCCGATACCATGATAGAATTCTTCCTTTAATAGGAGAGAAATATGCACAAACAAAGTTTAAGAAAGCATCTTTTAGTTTGTTTTTTGTTATTGATGTCAATTTTAATTGTCGCGATTGCGGTGTCGTGCGCGTCTTCGGGCAGAGCTGACAGGGATCTGCCTCAATATACGCAAAAAGGCTGGAAGAATGTAAAAATTGTCGGCGGCGGAATGATTCCCGGAATCATTTTTAACACTGCTCAAAAGGATATTGCGTATGTGCGAACAGATATGGGCGGCGCATACCGCTGGGTTCCCGAACACGAATCGTGGAAACCTCTTACCGATTTCGCGGGAGTGGAAGATTACGGACGTCTGGGTATCGCAAGTATCGCGACTGATCCTGTCGAACCGAACCGCCTTGTAATCGCATCGGGTACTTACACCAACGACTGGGATAGTACCCCGTCGCAAATGCTTGTGTCCGAAGATTACGGCGACACTTTTACGCGCATTAATATGCCGTTTAAAATGGGCGGAAATATGCCGGGCCGCGGCGCAGGCGAACGTCTTGCCATCGATCCAAACAATAATAAAATCGTTTATTTTGGATCGTTCGGGAACGGTTTGTGGAGAAGCCAGGACTACGGTCACACATGGGCAGAAGTAACATCGTTTCCAACAAAAGGAAACGTATACGATAATGATTTTACCTTTCATGTTGACAGGAACTTCAGGCACTTTTACGGAATAATGTGGGTAATTTTTGATCCTGCGTCAGGAACAGCGGGAAGCGGATCGCAGAATATTTATGTCGGCGTTGCCGATACCGATTTTACAATTTATGAATCGAGAGACGCGGGAAGAACATGGCAGGCGCTTGAAGGCCAGCCGATTCGTAACCGCCATCAGGGCGCAAGATACGAAAGGCAGCATGCGCACCTTGTCGAAATGTGTCCGTGCGATAACTACTATCCCATAAGAGCAATTTATTCGCCGGACGGCAGTTTGATAACAGCATGGAACCACGGCTTTGGGCCGTACAGTTCAAGCTGGCAGGGCGGAGCGATCTGGAAATTTAAATTCTCAGGCAGAACTTGGGAAAATATCAGCCTGCCTCCAAACGAGTTATACAATCCTTCCGAACATAAAACTCAGGACAGAGGCGTGGGCGCAGTCTCCGTTGACTGGCAAAACCCCAATGTGCTAATCGCCGTTACCTTAAACAACTGGTGGCCTGATGAAACCATTTACCGTTCCGTTAACGGCGGTAAAACATGGGATGCAATCTGGTACCTCGACGGATACCCAAACCGCGTAAATAAATACATTCTTGATATAGGCATATCTCCCTGGCTGGACTGGGGCGTTCAGAGCGAACTTCCCGAACAGAGTCCCAAGCTGGGCTGGTGTATTCAAACTATCGCCATCGATCCGTTTAACTCAAACAGAATGATGTACGGCACAGGCGCGACAATTTACGGCAGCAAAAATTTAACCGAGTGGGACAAAGGCCGGCGCATCAAACTTGAAGTAATGGCGGAAGGCATTGAAGAATGCGCAATCCTCGATCTTGTAGCTCCGACAGAGGGCCCGCTGCTCTACAGCGGCATGGGCGATATCGGCGGCTTTTCGCACACCAATTTAAACCGCGCTCCGAACATGATTGTAAATCCAAAAATTGACGGCGTAAACTCGATTGACTACGCGGCATTAAAACCCAGTTATGTAGTGCGCCTTGGCGGAGACGGACACGGCGACGATCATCAAAGTAAAATGGGAATCAGCTCCGACTTTGGAAGAAGCTGGAAACCCGCGGAAAGATTTCTTTCCGGAGCGCAGGGCGGATGGAGCGGCAGGGTCGCGGTATCCGCTGACGCAAGAATCATCATCTGGGCGGCGGGAAACATGGTTCCGCACTGGACAAGCAACGAAGGCAGAACATGGACTGCCAGCACAGGAATTCCAGGGCCGGCTCTTGTTGTTTCCGACCGCGTGAATCCTTCAAAGTTCTACGCGATCTTATATGAAAACGGCGCAGCTTACGCAAGCTCCGACGCGGGCAGAACTTTTACAATGGTGAACAATTCCTTTGTGCAGGGAAACATTACAAAGCAAAACCTTAAAGCCGCTGTTGGTCTTGAAGGACATTTATGGTTAGCGCTCGGTCAGGCCGGCCTTTACCATTCAATGGACGGCGGCAGAACATGGCAAAAGTTTGACGGCTTTGACGTAATCAATATCATCGGTCTTGGAAAAGCGGCTCCCGGCGCGGATTATCATGCGCTTTACACCAACGCGAAATACAGGGGACGCTGGGGAATCTACCGCAGCGACGACAAGGGCGCGACATGGATACGCATTAACGACGACGCGCACCAGTTCGGCGCGGCTGACACGGCAATTACGGGCTGTCCAAGAACTTACGGCAGAGTATATCTTGCAACTAACGGACGCGGCATACAGTACAGGGATTTAGAGTAGAAAAAACCGTCTGTAAGACGGAAAAAATTATTTAGGAGGATTTTATGAAAAAGTTTTCATTGATTATTGTTTTGTTAGCGGCGTTTGCGTTTATATTTATTAGTTGTCCGACCGAAGGAGACCCTAATGAAGGTCCTGGTAACGGCGGCGGCGATCCGACAAGTATAAAAATAACAACTGTCTTTTCTGGCACTTTAACAAACCAAGATAAAGCAACGGTAACAATAACCGAAACCGGAGCAACTTTTACTACTAAGGTAGCTGCTGATATGTGGGGAGAACTGGTTACACCATCAGAAACACCTTGGAATTTATCTGCATATACTGGAATAAAGTTTGAATACAAAGCTGCTGAAAATATGTCAGTATTTTTGCAAGATACTACAAATATGTTTATTTTTGGATATGATGGCTCAGATGGATGGGGAGCTATATCTTTTGCTGAAGAATGGGCAACAATCACACTTCCGTTTTCAATACTAATTGGTAATGATTGGTTTGGTGATAGTGCTCCTTTAAATAAAACATCGGTTATAAAATTAATGTTTGGCATGGCATCTGGTACGGTAGAGATTGGAGATAAAGTTGAAATCCGAAATCTTCAGGCTTATTAGTAATTAAGTAAATATAGTTTCATAGGGAGAATTAATTGTGAAAAAATTTCTTGTGTTACTTTTAATATTGACCGCTTTTTACGGACAACTGGCGGCGCAGGACACGTCGCAGGCAGCGTCGCAAGCAGCGTCGCAGACTGCGGCTGAAGAATCCGGCTCTACCCTAACAACGGGAAAAACCGCGACTTTAGGGCTGGAAGCTTCAACCGCCTTTGCGTGGGATTTGGCAAACAATTCTACAGGATTGGCGACAAAAGCGGGAATCGACTTTGTTTTTCCGCTGTTTCCAACCGCGAATAGAGGCGTTAACCCCGGTAATTTTGACGATCCCGCAGTCCGCGTTGTTTTAAAAGACGCTTCGTTTGTCTGGTGGAATACATATTCCGCAACAGGCGGCAATTACGAACAGGATAATTTTAACAGCTGGACAGCAAGGCCGCTTGTGCTGACATTCGACAAGTTTTACGCCGACCTTGTCTGGACAAATTTTTTCTTCCGTGTCGCGAGTTCCACAACGGTAATGCGAACTGATCAATCTTATCTCTTTTCAATATTTGACGACGTAATGGATGTAAGCGACCGCTGGTACTACAGAAGATCCGCGACACGCGCTCTTTGGCACACCGAACGCTACAACATTCAGCAGTTTCCGCTGTTAAGGGAAAAAATCGCCCGCGATCATCTTGACGATGATTACCGCGGCTCCATTTCGGGCATGCTGGCGTTAGGCGCGGAATTCGATTCGTTTAACGCGGCAATAAAAGCGGCATCGCACAAAAACGGATCGGAAAACAACGACAACGCGTGGCTTTTCGGCGCGGACGCGGAAATTTTACTGGCTGACCATCTTTTAATTTCGCTCACAGGTTTTGCCGGAATCAATTTTGAAAAAAGTTCAGTGGGAAAAAATCCTTTAAGCCTTGGAGCTTCAATTGAATACATGATGGAGTTTTCGGAACGCTACATATTAACGCCGCAAATCGGTTTTGACTTTACCATGGATACCGTAACAAGCGAAAGCGAATGGGAAGCAAGCGCGGGTTTTGTTTTTAACACGCGCGGTTACGAGCTTGTTTCAAGCCGTATTCTTGACTGGGACGAAGTGATTCCAATCGGCGCTTCTCTCTCCTTCAGCCTGACAAACGACTCCACCCTAAGCGCAATGTTTTCTTGGTTTGAACCGGCGGGAAAAGACTCAATGATTCCCAATTTCGGCGGTTTTATCCAGCTGGAACTCGCAAATTTGTTAAGCGCAAATAATACTGTTTCCGCTTTTGCCGTTCTTGCCCAGCTTGAATATTTAATCGTAGAAAAATTCACCCCTTACATCCGGGGCGGTTATATACCGGAGTTTCAATCCGGCAGTAATTCCGCAATAACCGGCAATTATTTTATTAAAGGGGCGGTGGGCTGCTATATTACGCCGGTACATTTTTTCTCGATTGATGTTCGTTATGAGATGGATATGAAACTGCTCAATAACGGGGGCACAGAATCGGGGAAAAGTATGTTTAGCACCGTGTTTACTATTCGAATGTAAGCGGGGGCTGTCATGAAAAAAATCATAAGCGGTATTGTACTGTTGTTATTGGCCGTAACGCTTTCTGCGGAGATTAATGTTCCTTTTTTTGGAGGAAATAATTTTACAATTGATGTTGATACAACATTTACAGCTGACTTGAACGACGGTTCTACCGGCTTGCTGACGCAGGTTGGCCTCGGGCTTTGGTTTGAGTTTTCTCCGTACGCAGACCGCAATATCACTCCTCAGCGCGACGCGCTTACAGTATCTCTCAGGCTTGCCAACTCCGCGTTTTACGCGTGGCGCGGCTATAATTTAATCTCGAACGGCGTAATGGAAGAAGGCAGTCAGGTTCCATCAGACGTAAATCCGGATCAGGCGATGAGCATTTGGTTTGATACGTTTATCGCGCAGCTTGAATACAATCAATGGTGGATAAGAATTGCGGGAATAGAACCGGAGATTAGTATTTCTCAGGCTTCGATTAGATCGGTTTTTGATCCTGTCATTGCAAACCGCACCGACATCGCGAAAAACCGCCTGCCCTTTCCGTTGTTTTATGTTCCCGGTAACGCTGTCGGCGGCAGCTGGTCGCACGGGCAGCCTGGCATAACGGGGATATTAAACCGCGACATAGTAAACTTAAACAGACGCGAAGTTGTAATAGCGGGAAATTTAAGCGCAGGGTATAAAACGGATATTTTTAATTTATCCCTAAAAGCGGGTTCGTGGCTCAACGCCGAGAATAATTCAGACAACGCGTTTGTCGCGGGATTAGATTTTTCGTGGCGTCCCGATCTTACGCAGATGATCAATTTTTCTTTTCTTACCGCGCTGAATTACGGAACCGTGACTGTTGAACACAACGATCCTTTGGCAGACAACGAAGCTCTTAAAGAAAACCCTCTTGCGTTTGGTCTTGGTTATGAATACCGTTTAGCTTTTCCCAACCGCATGATTTTAAGACCTTACGCGGGCGTTGATTTTATTTACGAAATTGAATCCGGCAACTGGGATTATGAAATCGGCGGCGGCCTTCAGTTTTTCTTCCGCGGAACCGGCGCGGCGTTTAAACGCAATTCAAAAATCGGCGGCGTTCAAATCGGAGACGTAGAAATTCCTGCGGCCTTGGTTGTCGGCATGAATATAAACAGCTTCGGCCTTATAAACGCGGTGATAAGTTTTAACGAAGACCCGCGCACTTCGCCGATTAAAAACTTCGGCGGCTTTTTCCAGTTTGAGCTTATGAACATCAACGGAGTTGAATACCGCGCTCCGGACGGCAAAAATTACAATGATTTTCTCTGGGCGGGAATAATCCAGCTTGAATATATGATAACACCAAAAATTATGCCTTATGTTTTTTTCAAGTATATTCCCGCTGATATGAGACTGGTTACGGAACTTGCCGTTGCTCCCGTTTACAGCAAAGACCTTATAAGCCTTACTTCGAAAATTGGCTGCCGCTTTTCGCCGTATAATTATTTCTTCATAGACGTCTGGTATGAGCGCGTCGATGTAAGCGTCAATAAGGAATGGACTTTGGATAACGGACGGCTTTCTGTAATGTTTACAGTTACAAACTACTAAGGAAATAATATGAATAAACTCCAGCGAAACTCCGGAGTGACGTTACTTTTAAGCTTGTTGCTGTTTGCGTCTTCCTGTCAGGAAATGCCTGTATCGGATAGTTACCGTGACGACGGCACTATGCGCGATTTAACCACCGCAGAGCTTATTTCTCTAATGGGACTTGGAATCAATCTTGGCAACACCTTTGAAGCTGCAGGCAGCTGGATATCTCCCACTGTTGCAGCTCACGAAACAGCATGGGGAAGCCCAATCATAATACAACCCATGATCCAGGGATATAAAACCGCCGGCTTCAATACGCTGAGAATTCCTGTGGCGTGGTCGAATCTGATGGACAAGAGTACTTATACTATCAGCCCCGACCTTTTAAACCGCATACAAGTGATTGTTAACTGGACGCTGGAATCCGGCATGTACGCTGTCGTAAATCTTCACTGGGACGGCGGCTGGATAGAAAAATTCCCGGACAATTATGACGAATGTATGAAACGCTACACAAGAATATGGGAACAGGTAGCGGAACGCTTTAAGGATTACGGCGATTATTTATTATTCGAATCCCAAAACGAAGAGTTAGGATTTGATTCTCTCTGGAATAAATACGGCGGAACCGGAGACGCCAACATGCAGGGAAAGGCGAGAGCATACGAAATTGTAAACGCGATTAATCAAAAATTCACAGACGTAATACGCGCGTCCGGCGGAAACAATCTGCACCGTCATATATTAATAGCCGGTTATCACACAAATATTGATAACACATGCGATCCATTATTCAAAATGCCGGACGACCCCGCAGACAGAATCGCGGTAAAAGTACATTACTACGATCCTTTCAGTTTTACGCATTTAGAAGAAGAGGTTAATTGGGGCGGAATAATAAAACCAACATGGACATGGGGGACAAGCGCGGAACGTTCGCAGCTTAACAGTGAACTGGATAAAATGAAAGCAAGTTTTATTGATAAAGGAATACCTGTTGCCATCGGCGAATACGGAATGGCAAAACAGGGCGTAACTCAAGAAGAGATAACCAAGTACACGCTTGCGGTAACCGAAGCGATGTATTCGCGCGGAATGCTTCCCATGCTTTGGGATGTTCAACTGGGAACAGATCAGCTTAATTATTATTATAATCGCCGTATTCAAAAAATGACAGATCCCGCCCTTGAAGCAGGAATGAAAAAAATCGCCGCCTCGCGTTAATGCGGCAAATTGGAATTATTCAAAAAGAAAATGTTTTTACATTTCCGCTTTAAGTTTTTCAAGTTCAGCAAGCGCATCCTGAAACTCGTACACATCCATATGACGGCGCATTTTTTCACTGCCGGGCACGGAATTAAGAATATCCATATAATTCAAACATCCCGAATTACCGCTCTTTAAAAGCGGTTCCAGTTTTTCAAACACCTTTTTTATTTCAATTGGATCAAAAGGAACGGCTTTATTTAAGTTTGCCTGCGCTTCATACTGTTCAAGAATCGGTTGAAGTTCGTTTAGAACAGCGTTTAATTCCGCCTCAAACATTATGAGGATATCTTCGGAAAGATTATTAACTCCGTCTTTTAATTTTAATTCAATATTTGCGGCTGCCTGCTGAAGAAGAGTTTTTCCGATTTGACCCGCGTTGCTTTTTAATGTATGCGCAAGCCTGTGCGCTTCTTTAATGTCGCCCGAATCCAGAGCGTTTGTTATCTCTTTAAATTTATTTTTATTATCTTTAATGAACAATAACTGCACTCTTCTGATAAATTCCTTGTTTTGCTCAGCCTGCGCGCTGTTATGAGCGTTCGCCATGTTAATCGGAGTAAAGTACTTTAATAATAAATGCCATAATTCCTGAGATGTAAAAGGCTTCCCGATGCAGTCCTGCATGCCGCTTCGCCGGTAAACTTCGGTATCGGTAGACATTACGTTAGCTGTCATTGCAATTATCGGAACGCCGGTATTTAAAGCCAGTAATTTGGCCGACGCTTCAAGGCCGTCCATAACGGGCATATGTATATCCATAAAAATTAAATCAAACTGTTTTTCGTTTCTTTCAATTCTATTCTGCACAAGATCTATGCCGACTTTGCCGTTTTCGGCGACAACTGTTTTAAGGCCTACTCTTGCAAGATGTTCGCAGATTACTTCCTGATTCATAGCGTTGTCTTCGCATAGCAGTATCTCCCCTTCAAAGGCGGGCTTTTCAATTTCGGCGCTTCCTATAATCTTTTTCTGCGTACTGTCGGCAACTTCGTCAATTGTATCAAAGACAAGATCAAAACTGAATTTTGTGCCGACGCCCGGAGCGCTTTCAATTTCAATCTTTCCGCCCATCATTTCTATAATACTTTTGGTTATCGTAAGTCCAAGCCCCGTGCCGCCGTACATGCGGGTTGTTCCCGATTCCGCCTGCACAAACGGATCAAAAATTCTTTCCATTTGTTCCTGCGTCATTCCAATGCCTGAATCTTTAATCTCAAAATGCATTGTAATTGTATAGTCGGTTGAACTTATAATTTTGCAAAAAAGCTTTACAATGCCCGAGTTTGTAAATTTAACAGAGTTGGATAAAAAGTTAACAAGCACCTGACGCAGCCTTGTCGGATCTCCAAGCGGAATTTTACCTAAACTTGGTTCTGCGTAAAAATGCAGCGTAATTCCTTTTTCTACGGCTTTTGGCAGAACAAGCGTTCTGCAGCTTGCGAATAAATCGTGCATTTCAAAAGGAATTTTTTCCAGTTCCATTTTTCCGGATTCAATTTTAGAAATATCCAGAATATTATTTATTATTTGAAGCAGCCACTCGGAGTTAACTTTTATTTTGCTTAAATAATCTTTTATCTTTGAAATATCGGCGCAGTCCATTGCCAATTCCGAAAAACCCATTATGCTGTTCATCGGCGTTCTTATTTCATGGCTCATGTTCGCTAAAAATGTTGACTTTGTATGCGAAGCGGCCAGCGCCTTCTCTTCCATTTCTTTGCGCGTTGTTACGTCGCGCGCTATTCCCAAAACGCCGACTTTAACGCCGTCCAGCAAAAGGGGAGCTTTTATTATTTCAAAAAAAGGAGTTGTCCCGCCGGCGCTTGTTATGCGCTCTTCAAACACAAATGTTTGGCTCTCGTCAATTACTTTATGATTCCATTTATCATGTTCCTCTTCCATATCAAGCGGAATCTCTAAACTGGCCTCTGTCATTCCTATCACTTCTTCTTTTGTTTTGCCAAAATGATCAAGGAATTTTTTATTGCATTTTGTAAAACGCAAATTTGTATCGAATGTAAAAACAAGATCGGGTATTGAATCAAAAAGAACGTTAAGCGTTGTTGTCTGCATCTGAAGATCGTGCGTGCGTTTTTCAACAAGCAATTCAAGCTGTTTGCCGATGAGCCTGCTTCTTGTAAAAAGAATCACAACAAGCACAAGCACGCAGAAAAACAAAATTAACAAGCCGATTAAAAGCGGCCTTTGCGCCTGCACAAGCTTTAGCTGGTAATCATAAGTCTGGCGCGTCCACTTATCAGAAATATTTTTTATATCTATTAAACCCAGCGCTTTATTAAAAATGGAACATAGAACATCCTGATTTATGTTAAAACCGAATTTAGAATTAACCGCGTAATTAAATACGATATTATTTTTATAATACGGCTGTTCCATATAATGAGTTAAATACAAAAGCCTTTTTTGCGTTGCCATAACCATATCTACTTCTCCGCGCTGAAGAGCGGCAAAAGCTTCGTTCATGCTGTTATACTCAACTGTGTTCATGTGATTGGGAAACCATTTTCTGAAAACTGCCGTATAAGCGGTATCCGTTGAAAGACCGACTTTAATATTTAAAATTTCGTTTACTTTTTTGTCCGGAAAATTTGATTTTGAGATTAATGAATAGTAATCCGCTGCCTGCGCGATATCAGGCCACAAAAACAAACCTTCGCGCTCCGAAGACTGGATGAGTTCCGGAACCATTGAGACTTCGCCGTCCATGAGCATTTTATAAACCTGTGTCCAGCTTGCGTTCTCGTCGTTTTTTCGCTTAAAATCCAATCCTGTAAGAATTGTCACTTCTTTAAGAATATCAAGATAGATTCCTTTCCATTCATTTTCACGCGTGTCGTAAAAACTGTCGGGATAATTTCCCGGATCGATGGCGATCGGTATTACAGTATATTGATAAATAAAATCCCGTTCTTCGGGAGTAAGCTGAGCATACAATTTGTATTTTAAATATTCGCGTTCTCCGGTGTTATACATTTCTGTCAGATGACGCAATCCGCCGTTCTCAAGGATTTTTTCCATAACTGTGATAATAGGCTTTAACGCGTCTGTCTGCGTCGTTAAAGAAACAGGACGGTATATTAACGGATAAAAATCGTGCGCGATAATATCCGGGTAATTTATAAAATTTACTTCCGCTGTGTTGCTGTAATAAAACGCGTCTATCTGTCCGCTTTTAAGCGCGTCATGAACAAGGCTGACGTCGTTTAATTCAATAATTTCAAAAGTGCCGGGAACAAGTTCGTTAGAAACCGTATTACGCGTCGCTGTGCCTTCTATAAAACCGCATCTAATTTTACGCTCTTTATTGATATCTTCAAGAGGGCGGCTGCCCGCAAGGCGAAAATATTTTAAATGACGGGAGGCAATATCGGTTGTCATGTGATAAATTTTCAGGCGCTCCAAGTTAGCTGTCAATTCGCCTGTAAATGATACTTCTCCTGTTTCAAGACCGTGAAGAAGTTCCATCCATTCAAATATCCGCGGCCGGAATTGAATGCCGAAAAGCTGCGTCAGCCATTCGCAGTACAAAGCGGTGAATCCTCTTACTTCGCCGCTAAAACTTTCAAACGCTTCGACGCTTAAAGGCATTGCGTAAATAAAATGATCATATTCCCGCTGAAGCGCTTCAATTGCTTCTATCTCTTCATCTGTTACGCCGGGAACATCTCTGAATGAGCTAAATGTAACAATATCCGCAGTCTGATCGGTTTCTGTCTGAACGCATGATAAAAACGGAATTATCAGTAATATTAAAAAAAATTTACGCATGATCAGCCTCTTATAACTTTTAGTTTTCTTTTCGGGCTTGATTGATAATTCGCATTTGATCCGCGACCTTCTGCCTGACAATATCGGGATCCAACGGTTTATGAATGTAATCGACAACCTGAAGAGCCCGCCCCTTCTCTTCATCTTCCGCGCTTTCAAGTCCTGTTATAAAAATTACCGGAGTGTGTTTTGTATTTCCGGATGCCTTTAACGCTTCAAGGACTTCGTAGCCGTCCATATCCGGCATAAGAATATCAAGTAAAATAAGATCCGGCGACAACTCATTCGTTATTTTTATGGCGGAGGCTCCGCTTTTGGTTATATAGATTGTATATTCAGAATTTAATATTTTATTAAGGATATCCAGATTTACTCTTTCGTCATCAACGATTAATATGCTGTTTTTCTTTTCATCGCTCATTATAAACCTTTTTACACGCCTTTTAACGGCGGATACAGACTTTTACGGCATTCATGTCAAAGAATAATACCGCATACATATATTTTAATTGAAATTTGTCAAAATTCAAGGAAATTTGAGCTTTTATCTTCCATTAGATTCAATCAACCTTGTTTTCTCTATACGGTGATGGTATAATATTGCTGTAAAGTTTGTAACTCTGCATATTTCAATGGGTTTTTAGTATAAAAAATATTAAAATTGTATAACCCGCATTAAAAGGAGCAGCGAAATGAAAAGAACAGGAAAAATCTTAGCGTTAATAGCCGTTATAGCGGCGCTTATTGTCATGATTACAGGATGCGCCAGTCTTTTTGGCGTAAATATCAGGGTTGATGGAAATTTATCTTCCGTGATAGCCGGAGGATCCCTTCGCTTAAGCGCAGGATCAGATATTATATGGATAGTCAGCTCGACACCTGACGGAAACGGGCCTGTCACCAATGGAACATACATTGCGCCAAATGGGATGCTTTCGGTAGGCGCCAGTGAAAACGCGTCCGTTCTATACGTTATTGCGACATCATCCAAAAACGGAAAATCAGATATAAGGCAAATTAGAATTGTAAATGTAAACGGAGTTACGGTCAGCCCTACAGGTCAAACAGCAGTAATTGGCAGAACGCTTCAATTTAGAGCGCAGGTTTCAGGAACAAACAATCCGGATCAGGCCGTAACATGGAGCGTAAGCACAAATGCGGCAGGATCAGGTTCTGTCACGCCGGGAACAAGCATCAGTTCAGGCGGAATGCTTTCGGTAGCGCTTAACGAAACAGCAAGAACGCTTTATATCTTCGCAACGTCGGTTGTGGATTCAAGAAGAACAAGCAGCGCCGTTCCGGTAACTGTAGTTGTGCCGACAGTAACCCATGTAACAGTCGGCCCCGCGAATCAAACAATAAGAGCCGGCAATACTCTTCAGTTCAGCGCTTCCGTAATGGGAACCTATGAACCTGACAGCAAAGTAACATGGCGCGTTAGTTCGAATCCATCCGGCACAGGCGCGGTAACGCCCGGAACCAGTGTCAGTGCAAACGGCGTGTTAACTGTTGCGAATAACGAGACTTTAACAGTTCTTTATATCATAGCGACATCGACTTATGATACGTCAAAATCCGGAAGCATTGCGGTATCGGTAGTTATTCCCGTTGTTACAAGCGTAACAATCAGCCCTGCTAATCAGTCGATGATTGCGGGGAACTCTCTCCAGTTTACAGCTTCTGTTGCGGGAGTTAACAACCCCAGTACCGCCGTAACATGGAGGGTAAGTTCAAACGCCGCGGGCAATGGGCCTGTCACTGCCGGCACCGTAATCAATGCCAACGGAGCGCTTACAGTTTCGCCTAACGAAACTTATACAACCCTGTTTGTTTTTGCGGTATCTGTTTTTGATTCTACAAAATCCAGCAGTGTCGCTGTTACAGTAATTCCGGCTCCGGTGACAGTTGCGCCTCCTGTAACGGTAACGACGCCGCCTGTTGTAACGCAAACGCCGGGTAACCAGCAGCAAGGGAATCAAGGTAACCGCCAGCAGGGGAACCAACAGCAAAGCAATCAAGGTAACCGCCAGCAGGGGAACCAACAGCAGAACAACCAGCCTTCAACTACACCGCCTGCAACAACTACACCGCCCGCGACAACTCAACCTCCTGTTTCAACTTCGCCTGTTGTCACGGGCGTAACCATAAGTCCGGCATCCGCGTCAACAAGAACTAATACCAATGTTCAATTTTCAGCGGCTGTTTCCGGCACCAATAATCCAAACACCGCGGTAACATGGAAAGTCTCGGGAGGAGGCGCGCCTGCAACCGCAATTAACTCAAGCGGACGCCTTCATGTTGCGCCTAACGAATGGGCGGTAACTCTTGTTGTGACCGCTACTTCTGTCGCGGACCCGTCGAAATCCGCTTCAGCTACAGTAACGATAACCAATAATAACGCGAACTCGGGATCCAATTCAGGCCGGGGGAATTAACAATCGGGTATAATTTAGAGCCGCAGCTGCGCGTTACAGCAAAGCGGCGGCGCTAAATTACGCTTCCTAAAAATTTTTTTTCAGTTTCAGCTAAATCAAACCCGAGCGTACCGCCGGGATTCATAATATTGTCAGGATCGAAGTGCCGCTTTAATAATTTAAAAACATCAAATTGATTTTTGCCTATCGATCCTTCAAGCCAGGGCGCAAACATCTTCCCTATCCCATGATGATGACTCATTGATGCGCCGGATTTTTGTATCGCATCGAGTATGCCCGCGTGAAAAACTTTAAACTCATCCGGGTCTGTCATCTGCACTATAAAGATAAAATACAAATTCGCGCCCTGCGGATAAACATGAGACATGTGCGTCATACAAATTGTTTTCGGTCTTGATTTGCAAAATTCCCGCACGCTCTTATACACATAATTCATATTGCTCCAGTTAACGCTGCATTCCATTGTGTCGGTGATAATTCCAAAATCATGAATGGTGTCGCGCATGTACGGATCGTTAAACCGTCCTTTTTCCCAAGCTTTAGTTACAAGCCCCGTAAGGTTCATGCCGCCGTGCTTCCTGCATATCCTTCGTACATTTTTTACGCAGTTTTTTGAAAATCCTTTTTCGCCGTTTGTAAAACCAAGATAAAGGCACATTTCGCCTTCTTTAAAACCTTTCAATTTAAAAAGATGACACAGCGGACTTTCATCTACATTGTACATTCTCATCATCAGTTCGGTTTCTTCCGGATCGGACAGACGAAAAACCGAAGGATACCCGGCTTCCGACTGCATAATTTCCCTTGCAGCGTTCTGCCCTGTCTCCCAGTCCGCGAACATGTAAGAAAAGCGCTTTTTAGTTTTAGGCATGTGACGGAAAAAACGAAGTGAAACATGAGTTAAAACGCCGAATGTTCCTTCGCTGCCCATCATGATTTGTCCGATGTCAGGGCCGGTTGCTTTTCTGGGATACTGATCCGTTTTTATAACGCCTGAGGGAGCCGCGTATTCCTGAGCAATTACAATGTCAGAAATTACGCCGTAGTAAGTTGAGTTCTGCCCCGCTCCCCTTGTAACAACCCAGCCGCCAACGGAAGAATATTCAAAACTCTGCGGAAAATGTCCGCATGTATACGCGATTTTCGCGCCGAAAAGTTTTTTTGCGTTGTTCAGAGTCTCCTCAAGTTTCGGACCGCTCATTCCGGCTTCCACTGTAATGATCTGATCCGTTTCATTAAAACTTATAACTTTATTAAAACGCAGCCTCAAATCCAGCGATATGCCGCCTTGCGTACATTCAACGCCTCTTGTAACAGAAGAGCCGCCGCCGTAAACATAAACCGGTATCTTTTTTAAAGCGCAATACCCGACAATTCTTTCAATCTGGTTTTTTGAATCAGGATAAAGAACCGCGTCCGGCACGGCGTCTATGCGCTTTCTGCGAAGCCGCATAATGTCAAACATTGTTTTTCCGTACGCGACAGAAAGACGCGAGTAATCATCAGTTCTTACAAAATCATCTCCGGTAATTTTTTTAAACTCTGCAATATCTTCCTGTGAAAGTTTACAAGGGATGTTTAGTTTAACCTCGTCAAAGCCAGGGTCTTCTTTATATTCAGAAAAATATTGATCGTCAAGTTCAAACTTTTCTTTAATAATTTTATAGAGTGATTCTTTCGGCGCTTTAATTTCCGCTGGAGCGCCCCATTTAAAAATGGAGCGGTAAGATTTCTCCGGCAACTCTCCTTTAATCCATTTGGGTTCAAAGCCCTTGTAAGGTTTTGACATTTACTCCTCCTTAATAAAACGCTGAGTCCGCCATTTCATCTGCGCTCGCTGCATCAGCTGCGCTCGCCGCGTTGTCTGTAAAATGATCGGGAGATTTGTACAACGGAAGAAGTCTTGTAAACATTTTACTGAAAATTTGGTTAAATAAATTCATATATATTTTATGTTCTTCTAAATCAGGAAGAAATTCATCTTTAATTTTTACCATATTTTCCGCAGCTTCGTAAACGTCAGTGTATATGCCCATTGCGGAAAAAGCGACGATAGCGCTTCCAAGCCCGGCGGCTTCATGCGTTTGTATCCGGTACGCGGGAAGGCCGAACATATTTGCGGTAATCTGGCAGATAATATCGCTCTGCGCTCCTCCGCCAGCTAAAAATAATTTTTTAATATTTACCTTGCCTCTCTTCTGCATGTTATAAAGCCCGTCCATAAGCGCAAAGTTTATTCCTTCTATTATCGCGCGGTATATGTGAAAGCGCGTGTGTGCGTCAGAAAAACCAACGATTGCTCCTTTTGCTTTTGGCATTACAATACCGGGAGTAAAATACGGCTGAAAGACAAGTCCATCGCAGCCTGCGGGAATATTTTTTAATTTTGAATCTAAAAGTTTTTCCGGTTTTACTCCCAGCAATTTTGCTTCATGGACTTCTTTTGCGGCGAACTCTTTTTTGAACCATGAAATCAACCAGTAACCGCGATACACCTGCGCTTCTGGATTATACTGCCCGTTAATAACAGCAGGATACGCCGGAATAAAGGGAAGCGGTTCCATGTATTTATCGATTGTAAATTGAATTGTCGCGGTTGTCCCAAGTCCGATTGCCGCGCTGTCAGGTTTAAGGCAGGATAACCCAAGCGTTTCACAGCCTTTGTCAGAGCCTGCCGCAATAAGAGGCAGTCCCGCGGGGATGCCTGTCTGTGCCTCGGCCGCCGGAGATATATGGCCAAGCATTTCTCCCGGTTCTACAAGTTCTATTAATTTTTCATTATTAATATTGAAGACACACCGTTTAAGTTCGTTATAACCCATCCATGTCCTTGTTTTGCTGTTAAAAGGAATATGTCCAATCATGTTCGCGACAGAATCAATTAATCTTCCCGTTAATAAAAAAGTTAAATAACCGGAAACAAAAATAAACTTGTATGTATTATTCCAAATATAAGGTTCATTTTCCATAATCCAGTTACAGGTTGAAATTTTTCTGAGCAGTTCCGCCGTATCTTTCATTCCCGACAAAGAGAAAAGCATGGATTTAAAAAAAGGAAGAGGTTTATTGTATCTGCATTGGCGTTTATCCAGCCATAAAATAAAATCTCTCAGCGGCTTTCCGCTCTTGTCCAGACACACACAGGTATCGCGTATTGTAGTCAGTGAAACGGCAATAAGATTTGACCAAAGTCCGCCAGCTTCTTTTTTAAGAAGGTTTACGGTTTTACAGACCGCATCCCAATAGATTTCAGGTTTTTGTTCCGCCCAGCCGGGATGAAGTGAATAATACGGACTTTTATATTCATATTGCGTTCTATTCAAAATGTTGCCGTTCTTGTCAATAATCATGGCCTTTACGCTTTGCGTGCCCAGATCTATTGCGAGTACAACAGGGTTCATTTTTTCCATTAACATGCCTCCTTGCTGCCGGCGTAGCTTAACATATCACTTGTGGCGATTACGTCGCATCCGGTTTTAGAAACATTTATGACAACCGTATCGCCGATTCCTTTTCTTTCCGTCACTAAAACATTCGATAAATCTTTTATAACTTTAGAAATTTTATTTTTAGGTATTTCTCCTTTAGTTCTGACCGATAAAACAGGCATGTCCGGAAACACAGTTTTAACCATTGTGGTTAAAGATCTGAAAGGCGCAGTAAGTTCCGCCAATGCGAACCTCACTCCTTTATCACATTTGTTTCCTTTAAAAACATGATCTCCGTTTTCTACATCAACCGTGATGCGGCATCCTACCGGACAAGTAATACATGTAATCTGCTTCATTCTGCCTCCAATAGTGAAAAGTGAATTTTGCTTCCGCGTTGAACACAAGCGCTTGAAAAATCTATCTGGAGCCTTTCCATTTCCGGAGGACGCAAACAGAGGTATGTTTTTCTGGCAAGAGTATTTCCATTTATGCTGACAGAAAGGCAGGCGTTTTCCATTTTGCCGCTTGAACGGAAATAAAAATTTACCGGTTTATTTAATTTATAAACATTAATTTTTTGAGGAACAACATAAAGAAGATTGGCGTTTATTGTTATTTCCGCAAAAGAGTGTTCGCTTGAATAACTGTTCGCAAGAGCCCAATTCGCCGCCGACTGTCCCGCCGTTTCGCCGCTTTCTGTTACATAATCAACAAGGTCGTTTACATGAAGCGCGTTACCGCAGCAAAAAACTCCGTCAATCATTGTCATATAACCCTGATCAACCACAGGCCCTTTTGTTTTTTCGTTTAACTGTAAGCCAAGGCTTTCCGCCAATTCGTTTTCAGGAATCAATCCAACAGACAGTATCAAAGAGTCGCATTCAATTTTTTCTTCGGTGCCGGCAATCGGCATCATATTTTCATCAACAGAAGATATTTCGACCGCGTTAAGACGTCCGTCGCCGAACACGCGCGTTACGGTTTTATTTGTATAAAGCGGAATATCAAAATCATTAAGGCACTGATAAATATTACGAATAAGTCCAGTTGCTTCGGATTTTGCTTCATATACGCCAATTACTTCGGAGCCTTCAAGCTTCAGGCGGCGCGCCATTATAAGCCCGATGTCGCCGGAACCAAGAATTACGCAGCGCTTCCCCGGAAGCTTGCCTAAAATGTTTGTATAATACTGGGCAGTTCCGGCAGTTAACACTCCGGCTGAATGTGTGCCGTGAATCCCTATTTGCTGAGCTGTGCGTTCTCTGCAGCCGCAGGCAAGGACAATACTGTTACATGTTGTTTTAACAATGCCGCCTCTGGTTACCAAAACAAGTTCAAATCCGAATCTTTCTTTTTTTATCTTTGAAACAAAAGTAAGCGTCGCCGTTTGTACGCCGCTTTTGGGAATTTGCGATATAAATCTATGCGCGTATTCCGGCCCCGTAAGTTTTTCGTTGAATTTTATTAAACCGAATCCGTCATGTATGCACTGTTTGAGTATTCCGCCAAGGTTTGCTTCCCGTTCAATAAGCAGCGTTTTCGCGCCGCGTTCGTCCGCTGCCAGCGCGGCGGCAAGCCCTGCCGGCCCTGCGCCAATAACAACCACATCATAACGCGAGTTAAAATAATTATCTTTCATAAATCTTCCTTGTTGTCTCCAAGCAAAATCTTGCTTTCATAATTCATTTTTCTTACATTAACTATTGGTATTCTTTTTACGTCTGCGATTATTTTTATAACTTGCGGAGAACAATAACTTCCCTGACAGCGTCCCATTCCCGGACGAACGCGGCGCTTAACCCCGTCGACCGTGTCGCACGGCAGACTTCTTTTTAAGGAGTCGATCACCTCTCCGCGGCTGATTCCCTCGCAGCGGCAGATGATTTCGCCGTAGTCGGGATTTTTTCTTATAAGTTCGTCCCTGCGCTCGTCAGAAAGAACAGAAGGACGCACAATGCCGCTGCGAACCGGATTAAATTTTTCATTTTTACCGGCGGAAAAATATGCCGCTGCCATTTTTGAAATATCAACAGCGATTGCGGGAGCCGCAGTCAGCCCCGGCGACTGAATGCCTGCGGCGTGAATAATATTATATGTACGCTTTCCAAAGGAAACGATAAAATCTTCTTCATAAGTCGCGGCGCGGATGCCGGTAAAATAAGTTATAATATCCTTCTCAGAAAGTTCAGGTACGGTTTTCTTTTGTTTATATAAAACAGATTTTACGCTGTCGCAGTCCGTAGAAAAATCTTCTCTTTGATAAGTTTCAACCGCGTTGGGCCCGGCAAGCAAATTATCATCGGCCGTATGCACTATACCTCCGCCTTTCGATTTTACTCCTTTTATTAAAGGTTTATCAAAAATTGAAAATATAGAGGCAATTGAATTTACAAGAAACGAAACTTTCTTGTCAAATATAATATTTGTACCAAATCTCGGGTGTATGGAAAAAAATCTATCCTTCGCGAATCTTGCGATTTTTTCGGAAAAGACGCCTGCGGCATTTATTACCAGTTTAGGAAAAATCCTGCCATGGTTGGTCAGTGCGCTTCTTATTTTGCCGTTCCATACATCCATATCAATCACAGCGGTATCAAGAAAAACTTTTGCGCCGTTATTAATGGCGTTCTCGGCATACGCGATTGTAAGACTGTACGGACACACAACTCCGGCAGTCGGGAAATAAAGCGCGCATTTAACTTTTTCGCTCAAGTGCGGTTCATTTTTTACAAGCTTACTGCGGCTGATATATTGAACAGGTATGTTCATGCGTTTCCAGTAATAAAGCGACGCTAAAACGGCAGGTATCAGCAGAATACTGGTAAAACAAAGATACTGGCCTGTGTTTTTAAAAGGCACGTCGAGTTCCTTGCATAAAGACGGGAACATTTTATTGCCGGCGTCATTGTACTTTTTCTTTAACTGACCTTTATGCAAATCCAGCCCCGGATGAATCATTCCGTCATTGCGGCCGGACGCGTGTAAAGCTACGTCATGCTCTTTTTCAACAAGCATGATATCAAGATTGTATCTGGTTAACTCGCGGGCAACGGCGCATCCTACAATACCGCCGCCGATTATAAGCACATCGGTGCGTTTGCCGGAGAGAGTATTTGACGCAACAGAAGGCACCTTCATGGGAGGAATTCTTCCTCCGTTAAAGATGATGTCATTTACAACTGTATATTGCTTTCTATTAACCGACATTAATCCGGCGCGAACGATATCATTCCAGTCATCCAGATCCCCGGATAAAAAAAGACACCTATCTCTTAACTCAGCGTGGACTTTACCAGAGAATGCTTTCTTAAGCCTTTTGTTGAGTTTCTGAACTAATGACATATATCAAATATAAGAATATTTGACGCAGCCAAGTAGGAGTTTTTTTACTATATTTAAAAAGGTTGGACGTAATCCCGCAGCTTGTAATTATTTTAAGATCTTTAGTTGCGCCATAACCTATTCTTTTCTATCCTCTTTATAATCGGGGATTTGCTGTAAAAAACAAAATTAAATAATAGGTATCAGCCATTTAATTCCGGTAGAAAGCCGGAAGTTGGAAGAAAAATCAGAATTAAAACTAAAACCGCTGCCGTTGCTAAAATTGGACTGCCATGCCGCTTCAATATACGGAGCAAAATTACCGCCTGCTGTTCTTATAATAAAAGGGTATGCGGTAACGCCGATTACGGCGCGCCATGTTGTTCCCCATGTTTCGCTGAAGGTGAAAACCGGCCCTGCGAATAATTTGATATTCTCGTTAAACCCCCATGAAAGAGTGACAGGCAAACGAAAAATCTCGTGCAGGCCATCGTATTCCGGCCTTAATTCAAGACCGAAAATATTGCGCGCTCCAAAAGGATAGGTTTCCGCTTCAATGCAAATTTGAGAAGTAAAGCCGCGCACTTTTATCCCGCTGCTGACATTATTGCTCCACACCGGCGCAGCCGCGACTCCGGCTTTAACGCGTCCTTTCTTCCCGCTGCCTCCTGATGAAGCATTATTCCTTGCCGTACCCGGCTGATTGTTCGCGCTGCCCTGTCTGCCGGAAGAAGCGCTTCCTGAAACAGATGTGTTATCAATGTTGAAAGGAGCCGCTTCAGGAAAAGCGCGGCCTGCGCCCGCATAGGTGTTTACATAATACCGTTCATCAAGATTTGAATAGATAACGCCCGTCTGCGAGCCGGCGGAAGCCGCGTGTATGAAACGGCGGTTTCCAAGATATAAACCAACATGCGTTATATTGTTTGTGCCGTCAGTTTTAAAGAAAACAAAATCGCCGGGCTGTGCTCTCTCGACCGGAATTCTTACTGTCCATGTGTATAAGCCGGAAGCCGACCTTGGCAAAGAAACGCCCAGCGCATCTTTAAAACTAAGGCCGAGAAAACCCGAGCAATCAAGACCTGCGGTAGTCATTCCGCCGTAACGGTAAGGAACGCCAAGATATTTTTGCGCAGCTTCGACAACTCTAATGCGCGCGTTAATATAAGCCCTCGCTTTTTCATCCGGCGATGCACTGGCGCTTGGCGCGAGAGCGTATCCGGATTCAAGAGGCGTGGCATAAAGCATGTCAGAAAGAGGCAAAACGAAAAAAATCAACATGACAGAAAAAACAATCTTCATTATTAATCTTATCGGCATAAATCCTCCTATCTTACCGGTCTTTTCCTGAGAGCGGACACAAACGCGTCCATATTAGCTTCGGTTCCGACTCCGCCGGGAATCAGTTCTTCCGCGCTTACATCCAGTATAAATGGACGGCGTCCTACATGCTCACCGTAATGCGCGTCCGAAGAAGTAGTTAAAGGAAAGTTAAGCGTATTTAAAGGAAAATCATTTATAGCCGGCGGAATGCGAACGCATTCAAGAGCGGTCCACGGGCCGTCAACTACAACTCCAAGCTGGCTTGTCATAGAAAAAGCGTGACGATCAACATGAGCCGGAATAACTATCCCGCCGTATTCAAAAACTTTTTCGCCTATATTATCAATGCTGATCTCCAGCGGATTGACAAGATAATATTCAACCTCGCCTTCTATATTATCATCTTCATCGACATAAACCTGATCGCCTGTTCTTTCCGGTATATTTAAGAAGGGCGTAAGTATCGAATACGCGTATTCGGAAAAAGCCATGCTTGCTTTAAGGTCTGTAAATAAACAAAGGACATGTATTTCTTCCTGTGTTGTAGCTTCCATTCCGAATATCGGGATTATGCCGTATTGATAGCTCAGCTTCGCAAACGCGGGGCAGTTAAGGCTGGAATTGTGATCCGTCAGCGCCATTAATTTTATCCCCTTGGCTGCTCCCAGTTCCAGCAGACGCTTCGGAGAAAGTTCCAAAGAGCCGCAGGGAGAAAGACATGAATGGTTATGTAGATCCGCCAGCATGGAACATCTCCCATAATTTACCTGAAACAGTAAATTGATTTTCCTTTGTGCGAATAACAGCAATGCTTTCATCTTTAGCCGCTTCCAGCATATCATCAGGGAGTGGACGCGAGTTACAAATTACAATTACAGAAATATTTACGAGCGAAGAAACCGCAACGGTATTTTTATGCGCCTGGATGGTAATTAATGCGCCGCCGTCTTTCGCGTTCGCCATTACATCAGAAAGAAGATCGGACGTGTACGCGCCTGACACTTCAACATCGTCAAATTCACTCTGGCAGATTTCAGCGCCAAGCGCGGCGGCTACTTCCGAGATTTTCATAACCGGCTCCTTTAAGTTTCGTCTTTGGATGAATCAACAAAAGCCACAGAGCGGACTGTAGTGCCTTTCCCCAGCGACGAATTAATAGTAAACTCGTCGGAGACGCGCTTTGTATTTGCGAGCCCCATGCCTGCGCCGAATCCCAGCGAGCGGATATATTCATTTGCCGTGGAGAACCCTTCCGTTAACGCCTGGTTAACGTCTTCAATGCCGGGACCTGTATCGGCGGCTGTAATTATCACTTTATCGGGAAGAATGGAACAGCGCATAACGCCGCCGTTGGAGTGAACAACCTGATTTATTTCCAGTTCGTAACAAGCGATGGCGACGCGTCTTATCAGCTTTGGATCGAAGTTACGCTGCTTAAGCGCTTTTTTAATTTCTGTAGACGCCCTTCCGGCTTTTTCAAAATTATAATGCTCCGTGGCAAATTCCATTTCTGAAAATGCCGAGGGAGCGGCATCGTTTGCGTTCTTGTGAAGTTTTTCAAGACGCTGAACTTCGCGGTTCATTTCGATCAGCAGGTTCCGGATTACATCGGTAGATGTAAGTATGCCGACCAACTCATGATTTTTATTCAATACCGGAAAGCGTCCGTATCTGTATTTGTTAAGGTAGGAAATGGCGAAAGACAAAGGCATATCATCCTGCAGATGAATAACATTTTTTGTCATTCTTTCTTCCACAAGCGCATCTATAAAACCCTTATCAAGCGCATTGATAATGTCTTCGGTCGAAACAAGCCCTACAAGCTGGTCGCCCTCTACGATGGGGATGCCAGCCACCTTGTTTTCGCGCATCAATGCCTGAATGTGCCTCATGGTTTGGTTTTTATAGCCAATCAGGAGAGTCGTAGTCATTACATCTTTAATTTTAAGCTGATGGATAAGTTCCAGCACCACTGACGGAGAGTCAACTGTGCTTAAAGGAATATCTTCCTTCTTTTCTGAATCGGGCATACTGTTATTATAACATATATATGGAATAAATAAACTATTCGCTGAGTAACTTATTCATATTGATTCCGGCAGCCGAGAGCAAATCATCTACCCCGGCGCTGCCATACCTGACCGCGGACATTATAACTAGTTTCCCGCAGGTAAGAGCGTCATCCAAAGCGTTATGAGCGTCATAAATTATGCTAAAATGTTCGGCCAGTCTTGTAAGAGCATGAGAGTTTAATTCAGGCCATGTGCGGCGAGAAAGGCTGCAGGTGCAGAAATACGATAACGGCGGGACATCGAGTTTGTACCAATTAAGAACAGCTTTAAGCACGCCCATATCAAAAGGCGCGTTATGAGCCGCAAGCGGATAATCTTCTATAAATGGTTTTATTCCGCTGTCCCAAATTTCCGAAAACCTCGGCGCGTGCTTTACGTCTTTAACAGTCAGCCCGTGAATCTTTGTAAAATCGGGGCGTATATAAAGCGAAGGCGGACGTATCAATGAATAGTAGGTGTCTGTCACTTCTCCGTTCAGAAATTTTACAAGACCTACGGAACAGGCGCTTTCCTGCGAGTATTTGGCAGTCTCAAAATCTATTGTTACAAAGTTCATTATTTGCTACATTATAACCATGGGATCAATTTTTGTCTTTGTAAATCAAAAAGGCGGCGTTGGAAAAACCACTTCGGCAATCAATATGGGAGCGTACCTTGCCGAAGCCGGGAAATCCGTGCTTTTAATCGATTTTGACGCACAGGCAAATCTCTCAAGCGGCGTTGGAGCCGCTCCGCCCAAACCCGGAATTTATGAGCTTTTGTGCGATGAAATAACAGCGGAACAGGCAACAAGAAAAACATCCATAAAATCCCTTGACGTTATCCCTGCGGACACCGATCTTTCAGGCGCCGCGGTCGAAATGATTGAGCATCAAAAAGAAAAGTTTTACTTTTTAAAAAAAGCGATTGCTCCGCTCAAAGAAAAATATGATTACATAATGATCGACTGCCCTCCGTCGCTGGGACAGCTTACCATGAACGGACTTGCCGCGGCGGACTCAGTTCTTATCCCGATGCAATGCGAATATTTCGCCATGGAAGGACTTAAACAGCTTTTAATCACAGTCAGAGAAGTGCAGAAATTTTATAACTCGGCTTTAAAAATCGGCGGCGTTTTTTTTACAATGTACGACCCAAGAACGCGCCTTGCAAATGATGTAATAAAACTTGTAAGCGCGCATTATAAAGAGATGGTCTTTAATACAATAATCCCGAGGAACATTCGCCTCTCGGAAGCGCCCTCGGAAGGAATGCCGATATCTCTCTACGATCCGCAATGCCCTGGCGCAAGAGCGTATCAGGCGCTTGCTCAGGAAATGTTAAAGCGTGACAAATCATCTGATGACAAACGCGGGGGTAAATAATGGCGCGCAGAATCGGACTTGGCGGAAGAGGCATTAACGCTCTCCTTGATAACAACGACAGTGAATCGCAGCCTTCTGAAATTTCAAATACAACGCAGGATACCCAGCCGGAACAGAGCACGCAACCGGATCAAAATGCGCCCGCCGAAACAAAAACTTCAACAGCCGCCTCTTTAAAGAGCAAAGTAAACGGCACTGATCAGCTTTCAATTGACAAGCTTGTTCCAAACCCCGGACAGCCCCGGAAAAATTTTGACGAGACTGAGCTTCAGGAACTTGCTGAATCAATTAAAACTTACGGCATTATCCAGCCCGTAATTGCGGCCAACGCAGGCGACGGCACTTACATAATAATCGCGGGAGAGCGAAGAACCCGCGCCGCCAGATTGGCGGGACTTGAAACGGTTCCGGTAATCATTCGCGATTATACAGATCAAAAACGTCTTGAAATCTCTCTTGTCGAAAACATCCAGAGAACCGATTTAAACCCAATTGAAGAAGCCGCGGCTTATAAAAATTTAATGGACTTTTCAAACCTTTCGCAAGACGAACTTGCCCAAAGAATGGGAAAGAACCGTTCCACTGTCGCAAACGCGCTTCGTCTTTTAAAACTGCCCATAGAAATTCAAAAAAGCGTCGAAGAGGGTAAAGTAAGTTCCGGCCACGCGAGAGCGCTTTTATCTGTTACCAATACAAAGGCAAGGGAAAAACTTTTCAGGGAACTGCTTGCAAGCGATGTATCGGTAAGGGAAGCGGAAAAACGCGCGGCAGAATTAAACGCAAATGAAAGCGAAGGAAAAGAAAAAACCGGTCAAACTTCCGCGGGAAACACAAAAACCGGCAAAGGCAAAAAACGCGCTCCGGAAATTGACGCAATGGAAGAAAAGTTCAGAGATAAACTTGCAACCAAAGTAATTATGGAAGGCGATTTAAATAAAGGTAAAATAGTAATTGAATATTATTCCATGCTAGAACTGGAAAGACTGTACGAAATTCTAAGCGATTAACCATCACTAATGGCGGTTTACGACGTTCCGCCAAAGGCGGAATGTAGGGCGGTGAAACCGCCCGGCGTAAACCGCTGAGATAGGCGACGTTGCGCCGCAGGCGTAATGTCGCTTATCGCGTAAGCAAACGAAGTTCAGCCAAAGGCTGAATTTCGTTTGCTAGAATTTGAACGATACCCCAATATCCAAATAACTGAGCGTTCCAAAGCCAAGTTCGGCCCAGAAACCAAAGAAGTTGTTTAAAAACCATCTGGCGCCGATATCAATATCAAACAAAAAGTTATTATAACTTGTTCTGCCAACATTATCACCGGTATAAAAATCAATAATCCAGCCTGCCGTTGTTACAGCATAGGTATCCAGATTTTTTACTCCCCAGTTAAAATGGTAACCAGCGCGGAAACCAAGCGGTATTCTGTGATTAAACCATTTATAGTAACCGTCATAGCCGTGCCCTGTATAGCCTGCAAGCCCGCCAAAAAAAAACGGAAGCTTCTTATCGCTTATCCCGACATTCTTATCGACAGTTACTTTAAACGACGGAAGGTGAGTATAATAGCCGGATGTTCCAATATCAGACCCCAAGCCGACGCCAAGATTTATAATCCAGTTCTTTTCATTCATACCCGGAGGGAATTTTGTAAGATCGTTCGGTTCCCATGCTGAAAGCGAAACTGCGGTAAAACCTAACAAAAGAACCAAAATTAATAATATTCTCTTCATCTTATTCTCCATAAATAGCATTAATATTCATTAGAATTAAATCAAAATAAGATTGATAAGTCAAGCCTTATCATAAACATCAATCCCTTCTTTCTTTTTTAAAAACCCCGATACGCAATAAGTGAAAGGAGTAACGAGAGCTTCTATTCCGCACTTTAAAATATAATTTGTTATTACAAGACTCCAAAAAATCTCCCACGGAAAAACTCCGGTTGCGCTGGCTATCAGCACAAAGATCGAAGTGTCAAGAAACTGCCCGACCAGCGAAGACCCTATTGTCCGCACCCAAAGTTTGCGCCCGTTCATCTTCACTTTTAATTTTGAAAGAATTGCTGCGTTGGAAAACTCTCCGATCAGATACGCGGACAAACTTGCAAGCACGATGCCGCCGTAACTCATTCCGCCGAGGATAACATTATAAGCGCCGCTTCCCGCGGTTTCTTCCCAATACGCTTCCGCCGGCATAATACCCAGCGTGAAGAAAACCAGCGTGGTCAGCGCCATCGCCGCAAACCCTGTCCATATAACCCGGCGTGTAGTTTTAAATCCGTACACTTCCGTCAGCACATCTCCCAGCACATACACAAGCGGAAAGAGAATGGTGCCGCCGTCAAACGCCAGCGGAATGGAAAAAAATGTTATTCCGGTGTCAACGATTTTGGCCGAAGAGGCAATGTTGCTGACGATTAGAATACCGACAAAGAACGACGCAACAACATCCAAATACTTGAATGACGTTGGCTGAGAAACTTGATTTTGCACTTTTAACTCCCTGTTTTAATTTAAGGCAGGTTATCTGGGATACTGCCGATTAAAATCATATATGGCGGTTTACGACATCTGACCACATTTATGTGGTCAGATGTAGAGCAGCTTGCTGCTCGTAAACCGCTGAGATAAACGACGTTTTAATGTCGTTTATCGTGCTTAGAGGCGACGTTTCAATGTCGCCTCTAAGCCCACTTTATAAAGCCGCTTCTGTACGGATGTATCAGCGCGTCATGTTTCGGCAGGATGCGCACAGTGTGACCCTGCATGCCTGTATCTACACATTCGATTCGCACCTGATACAAATTCAAACTGCCTTCGCTCTTGAGCCATTTCATTTCAGTCTTTCTTGCTTCGGCAATTTCTGTTGTCTGGTTTGACACAGTGCCGTGGTACAGTTCAACCAGCAATTCATCCGGCTGAATGCTGCCAAGGTCGAGGTAAGCAGTAACCGTGAGCATGTCGCCGCGCTGCATTACAGGCTTGGCATTGGATTCAATTTTTGCAATTTTTAGATTGCCCCAAGCCTGACCCAGTTTGTGAAAATACCCTGCGAGCGATTTTGCTTCGGCATAATCGTCTTTGCTGAAACGGCGGTAATTTTTAAGCGCCGGGAAATAAAACTGATTTGAATAATCCATTAACATGCGGTGGCACGACATTGACTGGCCAATCTGCTTCATGCAGTCCTTCATCATTTTAATCCAGCCGCGCGGAAGACCGTCTCTGCCCCTGTCGTAGAACATCGGGACAATTTCGCGTTCCAAAAGATCGTATAACGCCTTGCTCTCAATATCGTCCTGGAGTTTTTCATCGACATACTGTTCGCCGTGGCCTATTGCCCAGCCGACTTCGGCGTTATAAGCTTCGTCCCACCAGCCGTCCAAAATTGAACAGTTAAGAACGCCGTTCATCGCGGCTTTCATGCCGCTGGTGCCGGACGCTTCCATCGGACGGCGCGGAGTGTTAAGCCAAACGTCGCCGCCGGATGTTAAATATTTGGCGACATTGATATCGTAATTTTCCACGAAAACAATGCGGCTCGACACATCGTATTTCTCCGCAAAGTGAATTATGTCGCGGATTAAATCCTTACCGGGCATATCATGAGGATGCGCCTTTCCGGCGAAGATTAATTGAACGGGTCTGTCGTTGTCTCTTACAAGACGAAGCAAACGCTCGGGATCGCGAAGAAGAAGATTGCCGCGTTTATAAGTCGCAAACCTGCGGGCGAAACAAAGAGTAAGCGCATAAGGAGAAAGAACATCTTCCGCCTGACGTATGCGCCTTTCCATAGCACCTGTTCGTTTATACTGCTCGCGGACACGTTCACGCACAAAAGCGACAAGCCTGTCGCGGCGTCTTTCGTGAGTACGCCACAGCTCTTCATCGGAAATGCGATCCATGCGCTCCCAGATTGCAAGCTCTGTTGGTTTGTCTTCGAAATGAGGACCGAAATATCGATCCAAAAGATCGAGCATTCCCGAAGAAATCCATGTGCGCGGATGTACGCCGTTTGTAACGTGTCCGATTGGAACTTCGTTGATTGGAAGACCCGGCCACAGACCTTTCCACATATCGCGCGATACAACGCCGTGAAGGGCCGCAACGCCGTTCGCGTAAGCCGCGAATTTAAGAGCGAGCACAGTCATGCAGAAAGTCTCGCGTTCATCATTTACATTGACCCTTCCAAGACCGAGGAAATCTTTCCATGAAATGCCAAGCACCTGCGGCCATGAACGCAGATATTTTTCCATCATCGGAATATCAAAACGTTCGTTGCCTGCCGGAACCGGCGTGTGGGTTGTAAAAATATTTGACGGCCAAAGAGCTTCGCGCGCTTCATCAAATGTAAAACCCTTTTCGGTCATTAATTCGCGGGCGCGTTCAAGCGAGAGGAAAGCCGCGTGTCCTTCGTTCATGTGCGTAGCGGCGGGATTAATTCCTAATGCGCGTAACGCGCGGATGCCGCCTATGCCTAAAAGGATTTCCTGCTGCATGCGCGTTTCTTTATCGCCGCCGTAAAGAGCTGCAGTAATGTTGCGGATATCCTGAGAATTTTCTTCGATATTTGTATCTAATAAATAAAGCGACGAGCGTCCGACTTTAACTTCCCAAATTTGAGCGACAGCCTGACGTCCTGCCAAATCAACGGTAATTTTTAAAGAACCGTCTTTGCTCATTTTCTTTTCAACAGGCATATTATACCAGTCGTTCTCGGGATAACTTTCCTGCTGGAAACCATCGGCATTCAGCATCTGTTTAAAATATCCCTGTCTATATAGAAGACCTATGCCTACAAGAGGAAGACCCAAGTCTGATGATGTCTTCATGTGGTCGCCTGACAGAATGCCAAGACCGCCTGAATAGATGGGAAGGGCGGCGTCCATACCGTATTCCATTGAGAAATACGCTACCACTTCTTTATGGCTTCCGCGGTACCAGGTATCGCCTTTTTTGTAGCGCTGGAATCTGTCATAGACTTCCTTGAGAGCCGCCAAATAGGAATCATCCTTGGCGGTCTGCGCAAGCCGGTCCTGACTCACCATACCTAAAGTCCGCAACGGACTCTGTTGGGATTGAACCCAAGCGTCATAATCCAGCCTGATAAAAAGCTGAACCGCGTCATAATTCCAAGATAACCAAAGATTGCGCGCAATCTCTTCCAGCGGCTTCAAAACTGGCGGGAGTTTTGGCTTCACTGTATATGTGGATATGTTCATACACTAAGTCTATGTGGGAAATTAACGCATGTCAACCAAAAATTCGTAACAATCGCTGTTAATTATTCAAATTTTTATCAAAATTTTGAAAATATTCCTGAAAATTAACTATAAAAGCGGAAATTTTAGCTTTTATAGACGAATATTTTAAGAACATTAACGTATCTCACTCTTTCCTACCCATGCACTGAGCGCCAACAGAGCATTTTCCTTATCAGCCGAACTGAGTTTGCGGTAAGCGTTAATTAGATTTTTTTCTGTATCATTTAAATTTCCAATTTCTGTTCCTGTAATAAGATATTCAGCAGATACATCGAGTAATTTAGCAATATCAACACCTTCTTTCAAATTTGGATAAGTCTTACGGGTCATCCACTTTCTGAATGTACTCAACGGAACATCAATTTTCCCTGCTATCCATTCTTGAGTAGTATTTTTAACCTTAATCTCTTTTTTAAGCCTAATCCAGAAATCCATACATTAATTTTACTCTTAAAAAAGAGCAAATTTGGAACTTTCGCTATTGACATGATTCCATTATTGGATATTATAATTAAGAAAAGAGAATATTTGGAATGTTTATTAGTTTGGTAAGCAATTTTGGGTATTCCAACAACTCGTATGAGTTGGAAAAAAGCCGGTGGGCATTGTACACAAGGAGTTCATTAATTATGAACAGAAAAATTTTAGCAATTGCGATACTTTTCACAATTGCAATCAGTGCTGTTGGAACATTACATGCTCAAACAGGTACTAGGGTCAGCGATTTACAAATGGGGCGATATGAACCAATGGGCGTACACGGGGGCATTAGTATGCAACTGAACAAGAGTGAAACATGGAGTGGAACAGTGGTTTATTTTCACAGCGATGGCCAAAGATTTAATGGAACATGGCGTGCTGACGGCAGTGGAGCAGATTTTATTATTTCTATAAACGGCATTGGAACATGGCGCGCGAAAACCAGTGGCACAAGATCTTTTATTGTAAATGGCGTAGAAGAGTGGGTTAGAAAATAAAATTATTATTCGGCATAACAAATTTTATTTATGCTAAACAGTATAAATAAATACTAACTTTAGAAAGGAGATTTATATGAACAAGAAAAGAAAAAAAATAACTTTATTAGTCGCTGGTATTATATTAGCGATTACATTATGCTTCTTTACTGCTTCATGCATTACCACTGACACCGCTTATCGTATTGGTTATGATATCGGCTCTTCATTATGATATAATAGCAGCAACGCTTATATTAAAAGAGCATAATACGATATGTAATATGCTCTTTTTTTGATGTTAAAAATAATTATGAAATTAAATTTTTACTCGCAGAGATCGTGAAGAACGCCAAGCCTGCGTCCATTAGCTTCTTTAAACCTAAGCATCTCTGTCAGTTGACTATTATTCCTTATAAACTCCATTTATTCGATTTTAAGTATCAACCGGTTTATTATCCGCAAATAACTGTTATGCGCTCATTAAAAAGTTGATAAGTAACTACATATTACTTTTAGGAGGCATAATGACATACGGATATATCAGAGTTAGCACTGACAAGCAGACTGTTGATAACCAACGGTACGAGATTGAACGTTAAGTGCCATTAGACTTGACAATATTTGCTAAATGAAATATTATCTAAATATAAGGAGTATGTTTTGAATAAAGTAACAATATTAGGAACAATGCATAAAGAAAAGGGAAAATGTAATGTTAATAATCTTTATAAAATTATTGAAGAAATTAATCCAAATGTAATATTTGAAGAAAACAATATTGATATAAAAAAATTTGATTTAATTATATCGACTGGCATTTTCGGTAGTAATATAGATAATATTTTACAGAATGAAAATATAGAAAGAAAAACTATTAGAAAATATTTAATAAATCATAATATTGAGACATTGTCTGTTGCTACATTAGATACCCCCAAATGGTTTGATGAGTATGATAATATTTTATTTGGGATAATTCCTTTAGGAGATAAAAAATATGTAGAATATAAAGATCATTGCGAATATATTATAAATTATATTTCAGAAAATGGTTTTGAAAACATTAATACAAATGAATTTGATAATCTAATAAATAAAAAATTACAATTACAAAAAGAATATGTACATAATACTCCAGAAAATATTAAATATTATGACGAATATATGGAATTTATACATAATAAAAGAGAAATTGAAATAATAAATAATATAGTTAAATATATTTTTGAAAGTAAAATTCAAATTAACGCTGTTTTGTTAATAGGTGCTGAACATAGGATTTCATTAATGAAAAAATTGGAAAATATAAAAAATATAGATTTTGATTTTTATTATAATAACAAGTCTAACGGCACATAACAAACGGTAACTGCAATATACTATCAATTATATTGACAAAAGATAAAAAAAACATTATTTTAGGAAATAGGAGATTATATGGTTTTTAGAATTAGATGCCTGTGTCTTTTTGTATTGCCTTTATTTTTTTTAGGTTCATGCTTACACTCGAAAACAACTTCCCAAACACTTTCTGTAAGCAAAACAATAAAAATCAATTCTGGTAACGTGATTTTAAAAATAAATGGACAAATCAATGAAAATCTATATGCATATAACCCAGATATAATGCTTAGAGATAGAGCAAGTTATTATGATAATCCGTTAATCAGTGAAGGAACAATAACAAAAAATGAAATTAAAAATCTTTCTACTGGAGGAGAATATAAATTTTCTGTATTACCAACTGAAGTTGTCACTATAAATTTTAAATCTTTTGATGGAAATGATGCAGAAATAAGTGTTTTTGAATATGGAAAAGAAAGAAAATATACTATAGAAGGAACAAATATGTTGGGTCTTTTTATTGCATTTCAAAATAGATGACAAAATGATTATTTAAGAAAAAATTGTATTCATAAAAGCATGGTATGCTTCACATAACAAACGATAACTGTTCGGCGGGCGCTGTTCGCACCCTCGGGGTTTAGTTTGCTAGGTCAGTCACTACGCTCGTTCCCACTCTTAGAATTGACCGCGAAAGAGGTTATCCTTAACTCACCCACATTTTACCAACCATGGTCGCGAACCAAAGGTTCAATGTTGTGCAAGCCCTTATCCGGGCTGGCAAAATGTCAGTTACCTATAACGTTAGGTGACAGTTTTTTAGGTGATTTCCTAGTATTGACATAAAAACATAAATTTGTATAGTTAATTATGGTAAGTAAAGATAGTTTACTTGAAAATGTATTAATTGATATTGAAGAAGGAATTAGAGAAAATATCAATATGGAAAGTCTCGCTGAAAAATATTCTCTTTCGGAGCGCCATTTGCGAAGATTATTTTATGTTTATTTTAATCAATCCATAACAAATTATATACGCTCACGAAAATTAGCGGCAAGCATTGATCCTTTACTTAAAACTGATTTAAATGTTTTAGATATTGCTCTTGAATACGGATTCGATTACGAACGGTCATATAGAAGAGCTTTCAAGCATGAATTTGGGATTACGCCGAGTGATTTACGTAAATTAGGGCATAACATTAGAGTTAAGCCGCCTTTATATCTTATGATGAGAAGAGCCTATTTTTCGGATCAATTGTTGACATGGTTCAACAGTTCCATATTGCAGTCATAGCCGATAAATTTTCTTTTACTCATTAAGCAGCCTTAATTGCTGGAAATAAAAAAATTATAAAATGTCCGAAAATGTCCCTTTTTTTATTTTAATTTAAGTTATATATTTTGATTACAGGGTTTAACCTGACATTTTTTTTGGAGAATAAAATGGAAACTGTCAAAATTATTACTTTGCCAAAGTGTAGAATAGTAACTTCTGGGGAAGGGGATCAAAAGAAATTTAATAAAATGTGGTCGGAACTTGATAAAAAAAGAAAAGATAAATTTTTCCCGCGAGATTTTATGTTTTTTAATGAAAAAACACAAAAAACTGTATGGTTGTATGCCGTTGAGGAATGGGTAACTGAAAATGACACCAAAGGGTTTGAAATTATTAACTTTGAAGGTGGAATATATGCAACAGGTATTGCACCACAGAAACCCTATGAAGAAGCTTTAAAGGTTTATAATGTGATACAGGATTGGGTTAATTCCAGCAAGGCTTTTGCACTTGATGTAAATGAAATACGATCACAATTGTGGCATGTTGTCGGCACTTCTTTAACCGATAAAGCATTAGGTTACAGGCAAATTGAAATATTTGTACCAATTAAATCACGTACAGAATAATATATATAATATTAAGCTGCATTTTCAAAGCCTTTTAAAATTAGCCGCGTAGCGGTTTCTAGGCGCAGGGAGTTGTCCAAGGCAGAAAAGGAGAAAAACAAACTTTTTTCAATATATGAGCTAAATGCACTGACATTTTTGTTAAAAGTTAATATAATAAATATATAAAGATCTGTTTAACAGTAAATATATTAAGCAAAAGGTGGAATGTATGAAAAAGAAATTGAGTTTAATCGCGCTTTTCACAATGCTTGTAACCAGCGCATTATTGTTTTCCGGCTGCGATGAATTCCTTGAGTGGCTGTTTGAAGAAGAAGGCAATGGCACAAACGACAGCGGCGTCAACATTGAAGGCGGCGTCAACATTGAAAGCGACGGTTATGGATTGGCGCTAATGAATTTTGAACCCAATAGCACCACCGTACCTCAATATGAAACATTTACAATTGCTTACCAGCTTCGTAATACGAGCAGCGGCTTATTTCCTATAAACAGTCAATTTGGAGCAGCGTTAGTAAATAATGACGGCAGTATTGCCGGTATTGTCGGAACCAGAGATTACGGCTGGGCGCTGGAACCCAGACAGCGGACAGGCGATTTGAAAATGACTTGCGCAGTACCCAATACCGTCACACCCGGACAATACCAATTGCGATTTATTATCAAGCAAACAGGCAGCGAATGGCGATTGGTAACAGATTCCGTTGACGGTGCTCCAACCAGTATCAATTTTCAAGTATTGGTAAATAATAATGTTATTGTCGCGCCGCTTTTACAAACGCAGTGGAGTCAAGGTGAACCGTACAATGATTCGTTTCCTTTAAAGCCCGATAATTCCTATGCATACAATGATATCGGAAAGCTCTATGTCGATTGTAGTACTACTGCTATGGCGCAAATTTTTGCGTACCACAAGCATCCCGTAAGAGCTGCCGGCACCAGCACAGTCCTTGGTCCTCATGGTATCAATATGCCGCTTGTCAATTTTGCAGACTACCCTTTTGATTGGGCTAATATGCGAAATACATATACTAAAGGAGATCCGGGCACTGCGAAGGAACGGAAAGCCGTAGCTGAATTAAATTTTATCGTCGGTATGGCAAGAAGCAGCGGAGCAAGCTCCCGTACAATCTATGTTGAAAATTTCGGATATGACAAAAGTTTTCAGTTTCATCACCGCAAGGATTTCACTGATACCACATGGGAAGCAATGATAAAAGAACAGTTGGATCAAGGGCTTCCTGTATATTATTGGGGAAGACGAGACGGCGGTTCTCATGCTTTTGTAGTGGATGGATATGATAAAAACAGCAGATTTCATATTAATATGGGATGGGGAGGAACAGATGACGGATGGTATACTCTTAATAATATAAATCCGCCCTCTTCAGGTCATTACAATACCGATCATTTAATTTTCATTAATATTAAACCAGATAAAGGTATTGGCAGCAATATCAAATCTGTGTTATCTGATAAAACGATAGGAATTCCCAGTAGTATTAATGTCACTGTGCAGTAATTTGTGTGAGGCAATAAGAGAAGGAGAATAAAATAATTTTGTATAAATATTTATTGGAATAAAATTATGGAAATAAATTATGTTATTTAGAAATGTATAAAAACAGTTAAATGTGAATCAACAACAAAAACAATGGGAAAATAGCCCCCGCAATAGTTACCATTTGTTATGTGCAGGTTTGCTTTTATCTTATTTTCATCTTAAATGTCCTCCAATGCCAATACGATGAATAGGTTTAAAATCGCTGTTCTGTGGAATATGATAACTATATTCTATACAAATATTATTATATGCAAACAATAATCCAAAATTTATACAGCCAACACCTATAGCTTCAGAATTTTTAATAAATCCTAATATATTTAATCCTATAAATGGTTGAATATCAATTGAATTAATTCTAAATTGATTATATAAACGTATTCCCAAAAATCCAAAAGATGATATTTTCATATCATAATCAAATTCCTCATTATTACTTGGCATTTCAAATAGAAGCCATAATAAACTAACCGCGCTTAACCCGCCTTCTACATATAATCCCGGCGATAAAATATTAGGAATAAAATTTAAATGATATCCTATTCCTAAAGAAACAGATGAAGTTTTTAAAGATGTTAATACGCTTTCCCCAGGTTCATTAATATTTTCAAACACAAAGAAATTATAAAGTATATTTAATGTTAGATTATTAATAATTGGATTTTCACTATTTTCCTCTTCTTGTGCATATAAATTTAATGAATGCGCCAATATAATAATTAATAGGAATCTCCATTTCATACTTTATACCTTCTTATTTATAATATACTAAAAATATTTGAAATTGTAAAGATAAATAATATAAAAATTATCTTTCCTGTACTAATTCATATAGTAAACTTGCACATAACAAACAGTATGCGCCAATATATAAAATAGAAAAAAATATTCGAAAAATAAAAAACAAAAAAATTATCAAACAGTTTGCGCTTTTTATTATTAAGATTGAAAATATAAAGTTTTAATGATATAATTAAAATGTTCTTAAATAAAAAGACTGTTTACATAATGGAGAGCAAGGGAATGTTACCAAAATATGTTTTTTTATTACTAATGCTTTTAATTGTTTTTTCACTTGCCGCCTGTAATAAAAACAATACTGAGAGCAACAAAGAATACGTTGAAAAAGAATATGTAGAAGCTGAGATTTCTAACGCGCTAGAAGCTGGAACAATTATTGATACGCACAAAATCTATCAAGAGAAGGACGACACAACTTATAACTTAGAAGTTATGAAAGATTATGATAACGCTTTAATTAAGGATTTAGAATGGGAAGAAATTACAAACGCACTTAATCTTATATACAATTATGTATACGATGATAAAAGTAAAAAAACAATGTTAGACATTCAATTTATTGATACCGATAAGTTTCTCGGATATGAATATAAATTTAACACATATGGCGATCCTTCAAATCCGTGGTGTATAGAGTTTACAGGAATGTCAAAAGACAAAAATTACTATTTGTTTTGGTTATATGAGAAAGTACATTATGACAACGAATTTCACCATACAGTAACAGGGAATTTCTATGCTGTTAATAAAGAAACAAAAGAAATTATTGTTCAGCGCAATGGCAATATGTCTGATGATTGGAATGATAAATTCCCTCAATAGAGGTTTTGATGGTAAAATATGGAGTCCTGATAAGAGTGTAATATTTGAAACAGGAAATTATTAAAATTAAAGAAAATAGTATATAATAGTTTAATAAAGGAAGGTTATATATGAAATTAAAACTCGGTTTATTTAGTTTACTTTTAGTTTGCGCAGTGTTGTTATTCTCTTGCGATATTTTACTTGGGAATGATAACAACGGAAACTGCGCCCATACATGGGTGTGGAAGACTGAAACCCCTGCAACAGAAGAAAAGGATGGTTTAAGAACCCAATATTGCTCAAAGTGTACCGCAAAAGGCTCAACGCAAACTATACCTTCTGGAACTGTGGACATGGAAGAAAGCGATTATATCGAAATTAGCGATGATGAACTTGAAATTATTTTATCATCTACAGAGCCGAATCCTGACGCAGTAGTGGGACCGTTAATAACAACAAAATGGACTCAAAGCTCACCATACAATGATTTGTTTCCTATGGTTGACGGAAAGCGTTCTGTCACCGATTGCGGGAATATCGCTATGGCGCAAATATTACGCTTTCATCGGAATCCGGCAAAGGGAAACGGTCAAAGCACGAGTGTTAGAATTAACTCAAATACTTTTACTGTACCAGCGTTGAATTTTAATATCGCCTATGATTGGGATAATATACTTGATAGTTATACTACAGCTAATCCCGGCAACGCACAGCAAAGAAACGCCGCAGCTACAATGGTGTATCATTTTGCAGCGGCAGTCGGCGCAAGTATGGATGCCGGAGCCGGAGCATATCCAAGAAATTATATGGCTGCGTTAACGAACATTCTAGGATATGACAAAAGCATCCAGCTTCATTACCGCAATTATTACAAAGATAGCGAATGGGCAGCAATGATACGACAACAGTTGGACTTGGGACTTCCTGTTTATTATTGGGGAAAAAGAGAAGGTCACTCCCATGCTTTTGTAATAGATGGGTATGACAGTAACGGCAGATTTCACATTAATTGGGGATGGGGAGGCAAGGACAATGGCTGGTATGCCATCAATAATTTAAATCCTCCATCTAAAGGTCATTATAAATACGATAATTTAATTCTTGTAAATATAAAGCCGGATAAAGGAGGAGTACCTGCCGGTTATGAAATGGCGTTAAGAAATTTTTCTGTTAATAAAACTTCCGCAGCTCAAAATGAACTGTTTACAGTTACTATGCAAATAAGGAATTTAAGTACATCTGGCGCATTTTCCGGCGGTCAAATGGGAGTTGCATTAGTAAATAATAGCGGCGGAATTATTGATGTTATTGCAAATATAAATCGTGCTGCATTAAACCCGCTCTCGACTTCCGGTACCGCAACAATAAATTGCTATGTACCGGGAACAATAAATCCCGGAGAATATCAGTTAATGGCTGTTATCAGAGAGACTGGAGAAGAATGGAAAACTATAACATTATCTTATAGAGAGGAAAAAATCCCCGACGCAATTCCTATCACAATTACCGAAGGCGTTAGAAGCCCATTCCTCGATTTTTACTACAGTGTTGCAGCGTACAGTAAGGCAACCACAAATATCGAAGTTATTGTTAATGAAAATTTAACAATCGATCAGCTTGTCAGCATCCCAGCTCCCTCAACAGCCGGAGTTAAGCTCACTATCCGCAGCGCAAACACAAGCCAGCCTGTCACTCTTACACGAGGGTTGAGCGGCAACTTGTTTACAATTACAAACGGCGCAACGCTTATTTTCAGAGACATCATCATTGACGGCGGAAGAAGCAGCGCATTTGCAGATAATGGCGGCGGTACGCTAGTGCGTGTTAACTCAGGCGGCGCCTTCATCATGGAAAGCGGCGCGGTGCTGCGTAATAATGCAAACTCCAGTTATGGCAGCGGTGTGTATGTCAACGGAACCGGCACATTCAACATGACAGGCGGTGAAATATGCGGCAACAAGGCGGATTACGGCGGCGGCGTGTACAGTTCCAGCAACGGTTCATTCACCATGACTAGCGGAAAAATCAGCGGCAATACCGCCTCAAACGGTGGTGGTGTGTATGTTAATACTAGCACTTTTACTATGACAGGCGGAGAAATAAGCGGCAACACCGCATCGACCGCCAACGGTGTACGAATATACGGCGATTCTGCTGTCTTTAACTTAAACGGCGGTGTAGTAGCAGGAACCGGCTCAGGACTTAGCAATATTGTCAGCGGCAGTGGCACATATAACCTTAACACCGGCACTGACGGCGCATCAAACAACGCTGTGGTAATTGCATGGAACAGTACAAGCACAAATTTAACTGTATCAACAGGCGGAACAGCAGTTTGGGAAGATCAAAGCGGCGTGCTTGGCATTTCGTATGTGAATGGCGCGAATGCGGGGTGGATTAAAGCGTGGTGATGTTGAGACAGAATGAAAGAATATAAAACAAGTACATGAACAGCTAGAGATTCGTAACCCTTACCTTAAAATCGGCAGGGTTCCTGCGACTTCGTAACGAAGAGGTTCGCTGCCGAAATATGGTATGCCAAGATTGCAGGTGACTATGAGCAGGCTTGCGACTTCATATAAATTTCTCAAGGATGAGAAACTGCGGAACAGGTCGGCGTATGTTACGGTAAGCTGAAATGTAACAGGGGTGGCGGCGTTAGGTGCAAGTTTTCCGTCGTTTTTAATCTCGCCTTTAATAAATGAGTTTCTATTTAAAAGATAATCGTAGGTAATAACGGGAGCGGGTATTTCAAAAGAATTTGGATTTGTTACGTTCATCGAGATGGTCATTATCGCTCTTGTGGGATTTGCGTTATCCATTCTCACGGAGGGTCTGCTTACCTGCGGGAGCTGAGGCAGGGGAATATCTCCGGAGTGCTCAAAATTCCAAACCTTGTCTCCTAAGACAGGAAGTGGTATTTTAACGCCAAGCGCGACTTTATAACCGATCTGCCGCGTCCCCAGCAGCGACTTGAATGAATTAAAAAGACCGGTGTATTCAAGATTGACGGGTATATCAACTATGGTCCTGCTGTTCGCGCCGATACGATGATCGTTCTTTATAGTTCCGCTGACAAATGAATTCGAATTTATTAAAACAGCCCAGTCCGTTTCCGGGAAGGGGATGTTGAATCTGTTTGGGTTTTCAACTTGAATTTTACAGAGTAGCTGTACGCCGTTTAAATTTATATTTGTCACTTCGGCCGAACGAAGCGTAACAACCGGTTCCTGAAAAACCGCCGACAGTGTCTGACATGCTGTTAACGAGAAAAGAGCGGCAGTTACAATAAAAGAAATAATTAACTTTTTCATGCTCTTTCAATTCTACAATGTTACATCAACATTGTAAACATAACCGGAGTTACGGCGTAACTTTAATTATGTCTTTGCCGCGGCTAAAATACCGCTTTTGTTAACACTGCGGCTCCAAAAGCTCCAAGCGTCAAATCTTTACACGGAATGATTTTTTCATTGGAAATCAATACAACCGGAGGCTGTCCGTTAGTTCCGAAAAATCGCATGGGCAGAATAAAAGTCTTTTCTTCGCGTGAAAAATTACAGGCTGTAAGCAGTTCTTCATTCTGCCAGCTGCGGGTATAAACAAACAAATCGTTATCATCCGGCAGCAACAGTTCAAACTTGCCAAGCGTAATAATGTCCATTGTTTTTCGAATTCTGATAAGCTCCTGGTAAAATTTAAAAACTGAACAATCAAACCCAAACTGAGATCGCGTCAATTGCTCTTCCGCGTTAATCTCGCGGCAATTGGGATTCGCCATGATCCACGGCTTTATATCAGCCGATTTTGTTGAAAACCCGGCGTTGTGTCCGCCGCTCCACTGCATCGGCGTACGCGAATTGTCGCGGCTCTTCAGTCTCATGTAACGAAGCATGTCGTCTTTGCCAATGCGGTTTTCTTTCAGCACATAGGTATTATAAGCATTGATGCTCTCCAAATCGCGGAAATCGCCGATGTCTGTAAACGGACAGTTCGTCATTCCAAGTTCTTCGCCCTGATAAATAAAAGGAGTGCCTTGCATAAAATGGAGGCAGGCCGCAAGCATCTTCGCGGACTTCTCGCGGTATTCTCCTTCGTCGCCGAGGCGCGAAACAATCCGCGGCTGATCATGATTGCACCAGTACAGGCTGTTCCACGCTTTGCCGTAGAGTTTATTCTGCCAGCGCGCAAGCACTTCTTTTAATTCCGGTAAATTGATTTTTCTGTCGTTCCATTTAAAAGATTCGCCGCCGTCAAGTTCCTGCTGCTCAAACTGGAAAACCATATCAAGCTCGCTGCCGTCTGAGTTTGCGTACAGAACAGCGTCGTCAACTGTTACGCCGCCTGTTTCTCCCACTGCCATCACGTCATACTTGGACAGCACTTCGCTTCGCATCTCTTTTAAAAACTCGTGTATGCGCGGGCCGCTGGGAATAATCTTTCTAATATCGCCATCGGGAAAATTTTCCGGCTTGGAAATAAAACTGATGGCGTCCAGTCTGAAACCGTCGATTCCTTTGTCCAGCCACCAGCGCATCATGTCGTAAACATCCGCGCGAAGCTGAGGGCTCTCCCAGTTTAGATCGGGCTGATGAGGAGAAAAGCAATTCAGGTAATACTGCCCGGTTGCTTCATCTTTTGTCCACGCCGAACCGCCGAACCATGCGATCCAGTCGTTGGGCGGCGCGTCTGATTTCCCGTCTCTCCAGATGTAATAATCCCGTTTGGAATTATCACGGTTTGACTTGCTCTCCAAGAACCACGGGTGCTCATTCGATGAATGATTCACAACGAGATCCATGATAATTTTCAATCCCAGCTTATGCGCCTGATCGAGCAGCTTGTCAAAATCCGCCATCGATCCAAACTCCGGATTGATTTCGCGGTAATCGCTTATGTCATAACCGTTGTCATACATCGGGCTTTTATAAACAGGAGATATCCAAACAACATCCGCGCCCAGCGCTTTTACATAATCAAGCCGGGACGTGATGCCGTTTATATCGCCTATTCCGTCGCCGTTGGAGTCGCAAAAACTCCGGGGGTAAATCTGATAAACAACGGCCTTCTTCCACCACTGAAAATTATTATCCTTTAACTGCTCCATCCACAATTCCCTTAATAATGTGTTTTTGTAAAATTAAGAAAACAATAACCACTGGTAACATTGTCATCAAAGTTGAGGTAAGAATCAAGTCCCATCTTTTAACAAATGAGCCGACAAAGCTGGCTACTGCCAGCGGCAGAGTCTGAATGGAGTTGCCCGATCCAAGAAGCAATAACGGCAGCAGGTAGTCGTTCCATATCCAAATACCGTTTAAAATCATCACTGTGACTGTAATCGGAGTGAGTATCGGAAAAACAATCTTAAAAAATACCTTTGATTTTGTGCATCCGTCAATCGTAGCGGCTTCCTCAAGCTCCAGCGGGACCGATTTGATAAAACCGTGGAAAAGAAAAATTGAAAGAGACGCGCCGAAACCAAGATACGCGAAAATTATTCCCGGATAGTTCTGAAGCAGCCTGAAAGGCGTTCTGAGTAATCCAAGGTTTACCTCGATAAAATGAAACCACGAAATCAGTGGGAACATTACTACCTGGAAGGGTATTACCATCGCTGAAACAAAAACCATAAAAATAACGCTTGATAACACTGTTTTGGTGCGCACAAGAACCCATGCCGCCATTGATGAAAAAACGATCAAAAGGCCGACGGAGACTACCGTAATAATTATCGATGACATAAACGAGGAAGCGTAACGCACATTGGGGCTTGACCACACTGTTTGAATGTTCTTAAAAAGCTGCGAAGGATTTTCCGGAAATGACAGAGGATCCATAATGATCTGAAGCGACGGTTTTGACGAGTTAATCAAAACAATCACAAAGGGAATCATGAATATCAGAAAAAGTAAAATCGCGGCGGCTTCTATAATATAATATTTTTTTGCTTTCATCACATTTCTATCTCCCTCTTTTTATTGGCGCGTACCTGAATCATCGCGATAACCGCAAGTACAATGAAGAAAATGATCGCCTTGGACTGTCCTTGCGCAAGCTGCCTGTACGAGAATGCCGTTTGATAAATATTCAGCGCAAGGAATTCATTTGTCATAATCGCCCTGTCCATGAACATTCCCGAAGGACCTCCGGCTGTAAGCGCGAAGTTAACGTCGAACTGCTTGAAAGAATTAACAAGCGTAAGGAACATTGAAACTGTAAACGCGGGCGCGACAAGCGGGAAAATAATGTGCCTTAAGCGCTGGCCATAATTTACGCCGTCAAGATCAGCCGCTTCTATCAGTGAATCAGGAATACTCTGAATCGACGCGACATAGATCATCATGATGTAGCCCGCGTACTGCCATGTGCCCACGATGACAATCGCGAGAAGGGCAAGGTATCTGTTCGCGAGGAAAAGATTTTCGTGGAGCCATGTAAAACCGATCGCGCTTCCAAGAGAAGGGATGGCGTTGTTAAAAATAAACTGCCAAATGTAACCAAGAATCAATCCGCCGATGAGGTTAGGCAAGAAAAATCCGGCGCGGTAAAGGCCGTTTAACTTTAATTTACTTGTTACTAAAAGCGCTAAAAAGAAAGCGCAGATATTAAGCACAACAATGTTCAATAAAGCGTAAGCCACGGTTACAAAAAATGAATGAAGGAATGTAATGTCCTTAAATACCGCAAAGTAGTTTTTAACGCCTACCCATTTAACGGCGGTTCCCGTAATCGCGTTCCAGTCTGTAAATGAATAGTATATCCCCATTAGGAAAGGGATGATGATAACCATGCAAAAAGCGAAAACTGACGGAAGTATAAATAAAAAGAACAGCAAACTGTTCCGCGGTTTGTCTCCCGTCCGGGGCTTTAACTGCGCTTGAACTTTCTTCATAACGCCTCCTGATTTAAAAAATAAAAAGGCGGCTTTAGAAACCTATGTTTCTGCCGCCGCCTTCTTTTACCGATTACTAATCTTATCTTCCAAGATTAGTAACTGCGTTTGTAAACAACCTTACGAATTCCTGAGTGGAAATTTTGCCGTCAGCCATTTGATGGAAAATCGGCCCGAGGGTGTTCATGCCGAAACCGTCCGGCATCTCGTTCTGCTGCCATGCGTAAACTTTGCCGTGGCTTACCCATTCCTGAACAGCGATTGACAATTGTCCAGCGGGTTTTAATGTGACGGATTTAAACGCGGGAACCATTCCGGCCTGATTTACCATGTAGTCATGGCCTTCGGGAGTGGAAGCCAGCGCGGTAAGAAACTTCAGCGCTTCATCGATTTTTTCCGATTTCGCGTTTACAAGATACCACGAAGGAGCGCCGACAAAAATACCGTCGGTGTTTTCATCAAGGTACGCGTGAGGAACATAACCCATTTCAAAAGTAATTCCGAAATCTTTAAAGGTCGGGTCTGTCCAGTTACCCTGATGGATGAACACGGTTTTTTCAAGGGCAAAATCGCCAAGCTGCTGATCATAGCCGCCTGTAAGCAGGGTATTTTTGTTTGCGTATCTGAAAAGGAGATCGTAGTATTCTGCAAACTTGGTCAAGCGCGCTGTATCAACCTGATTATGAAGCATCATGTCGATGTATTTTGTTGAATCGTGATACGGAAGACCGAGGGTGAGATACGCGTTAACGCCGTGAAGGCCGGTAACCCATGTCATGCCGGGGCCTGCTACCATCGAAACAACCGCGTCAATGCCAAGCTGACTTTTCATTGAATCGATTTTTTCAAAAGCCGCTTTGATTACCGCCGCGTTTGTAAGCGTCGCGGGGTTTATTCCGGCTTTTGCCAGAAGCGCCTTATTGTAACCAAGACCCCATCCCTCAACGGCGACAGGAAACCCGATTACATTGCCGTTCTCGGGATCATAATAGGCGGCATCGGTGTCGCTGATCCACGGCTGACCTGTAAGATTATATATCCTTCCCGAACGTTTTGCGTCCTCGTATCCGGCCTTGCCTTCAATTACAAAAATCTCAGGTTCAGTGCCGGAATTGAACATAGCCGCAATATTTGGAGCGTATGGCGTCTCACCGCCGAAACTTCTGATGTTTACCTTTATGCCTGTCTGTTTTTCATACTGGGCGGCAAAGGCCTTTAACGGAGCGTCAATTTCAATTTTATTACTGACAAGAGTAATCTCTGTGCCGCCTGATCCGGAACAAGATGTAAAAATAAACGCTGCAATCATGACAGCGGCCAACAATGGAACAATTCTTTTCATATTTCCTTCCTTAAAAGAGTATATGTAAAGGATAACCTATGGTATTTGAAGTTGTCAAACAATAATGAATAAAATTGGTATTATTTTAAGAATAATTACAAAAATTCTAAATTAGTAGTAAAAATCATAATATTATGCTACACAATGTGCAGCATAATATCCCTTTTTGATGTTTTACGCGACATAAGCCTCTAATTTTTCCGCGCGAATCGGATTACGCAGTCTCGTTAAAGCTTTTTCTTCTATTTGACGGATACGCTCTTTGCTCAAATTATACTGAACGCCGATTTCTTTCAGCGACATCGCCTGCTGGCCAAGCCCGTAATGACAGCGGATAATATCAGCCTCATCTTTTTCAAGAGTTCCCAAAACATTATCAATATCGTTTTTCATCAGGCTCTCTTCCGCGAGTTTATCAGGCGTAACATATCTGTTGTCAATAATAAAATCTCTTAACGGTAAATCGCCTTCTTTAGAGTAGGGATTATCAAGCGAAAGAATTTCCCTTGAGATGTCAATAAGATCGGATACGCGCGCTTTTTCCATGTTTAAAAGTCCGGCAATCTCTGTCATATCTTCGTCGTACGATTGTTGTTTTTCAATCAGTTTTGTGGCTTTCTCTATTTTGACAAGATCTGCGGCACGGTTGACGGGAAGCCTTATCATTCTGGCTTTTTCGCAAAGAGCGCTCATGACGGCCTGGCGTATCCACCAGACAGCGTAAGAAATAAAGTGATAGCCTTTATCGGCGTCAAAACGATCTGCAGCATTAATAAGACCGATATTGCCTTCGCTGATTAAATCTTCAAGAGGCAGCCCAAGCCCCTGATATTTTTTTGCTACTGTTACAACAAAGCGTAAATTGGAATTAACAAGCCTGTCTCTGGCAGCTTTATTACCAGCCGACACCGCACGAGCGGTGTTTTCCTCTTCTTCCCTGCTTAACATCGGGATGCGGTTTATCTCTCTTAAATAAATCGCGAGGTTATCCTCAAACTTTTTCTTTCTTTCTCTTTCTGTCATATCTTCCACCTTTTTATACTTTTGATATAGCAAAAAGCGTGCCAAGTAGAATTTATTAATATTTTGCCCTGTAGGCAGTAATATCCTGATAATTCCAAGTATTTTGTCCAATTTTGTGTTTCATCTCATGGGGAAAATGACACAAGGCAAAAAATGGGTAAAAATACTGTGTCGTTTTGACACATTTATCTGTGTAAAATCAATGTTTAAGGCCGGGGTGAGGAGCGCTTCCTCTTGATTTTTTTGCGAATTTTTAATATTATTATCTTAAGATAAGAAAAAACCGGGAGATTATTAGAAATGAGTTCAACCCCCGAACTGGTAGTGGATGAAGAGAAGATAAAAAAAGCCATCCAGTCCGGATTGCCTCTAACAATCACGACGTACACGCATCCAAAAGAAATAGAGATTTACATAGAACAGGTAATAGACGCTTTTTTAAAACAGATGAATCAGTCAAAATTAAAAGATTACATCGTTTACTGCGTTCAGGAACTTGTGGTTAATGCGAAAAAAGCAAACACAAAACGCGTTTATTTTTTAGAACGCGGCCTTGATATTAACAACGAAAAAGATTACGCCTCGGGAATGGAAGGTTTTAAAGAGACGTACAATAATATCGCGTATTATCTTCAAAAGCAAAAAGAAAAAGGCCTTTATATAAAAGTAATTTTACAGGTTAAACGAAATACAATCCAGATAGAAATCCGCAATAACATTACAGCTAACAAAACAGAACAGCTTCGCATTCAGGATAAGTTGGCAAGATCAAGACAGTACGATAATCTTGAGGACGCGTTTTCCTCCGTTCTTGATGATACGGAAGGAGCGGGGCTGGGTCTTGTAATCCTTATATTGATGTTGAAAAAAATGGGACTGGATGATGACGCCTTCAGTTTCAGAACAACCGACAAACTTACCATCGCAAGCATCTCGATTCCTCTTGATAAAGCGATGGTGGAAAACATGAAAGTTATGTCGGAAGAAATTGTGCAGAACATCAACAGTCTGCCGCAGTTCCCGGAAAATGTTCTCCATATTCAGCGTCTTATAAACGATCCAAGTTCCGATATGCCGACTATCGCAAGGCAAATTTCCATCGACCCCGCGCTCACCGCCGATTTATTAAAAATTGTAAACTCCGCGCAGTACATGTTATCCAAAAAAGTTGATAATATTTCCGAAGCCGTAAAAATGATCGGCATAAAGGGAATTAAAAACCTGCTCTATTCTTACGGAACGCAAAAAATTCTCGGCGACGATACCGTCGACAAGAAGAGACTTTGGGAACATTCGTACAAGACAGCGTTTTACGCTTACAACCTTGTTAAGAATTTCAAGAACGACAACAATCTTCTTGACGATGTTTATGTCGGAGGAATTCTGCACGACATGGGAAAAATCATTTTCTCCAATGTGCATCCTGATTTATTAGACAAGATCAAAGGGCTTTGCAACGATAAAAATGTTCCTTCTTCAACGTTCGAGGATCTTTCCGCAGGCATGAACCACGCAGAGCTGGGCGCTCTTATTGCTGAAAAATGGAATTTCCCCGACAGGCTTGTCGCCGCGATTCGTTTTCACCACGATCCGGAATCCGCTCCGCTGGACTGCAAAGACCTTGTCGACGCCGTCTATCTTGCCAATATGTTCTGCGAATACGAAAACAACAACGTCTCTTTTGACCAGCTGGATCCGGAGCCTATGAGCAACTATAAACTGAAACATAAAAAACAAGTTGACGGATTACTGGAAAGACTTTCCAAGGGTTTCATGAAAGAAGGTCAGCTTTAAACGCCTTAAAGAACGCGGCGTCTGAAGTAAAATTAAACCTAATATGCTTGTTTCCGGTTTAAAAGGCAGGTATACTAACTTTATGAAGAACAAACTACTGTTATTGTTTATCCCGATTCTTGCCGGGCTGTTAGCTGCTTGTATATCTGTCCCCGCAGAAACCAGTTCAAGAGGAGGCTTATCCGCCAGAACTCTCGATTTAGTGCATAACGCGGTTTTTGAAGTAGTTGTGGCAAAACCTGCCAACGATCCTACGGTTTATGAAAGAGACTTAAATTGGGATAACGTTCCCTTTGCCATCAGAAATGACAAATATTATTCTATCGGAACCGCTTTTGCCGTTTCAAGAACGGAACTTATTACCGCTTTCCATGTTGTTAATTTAGGCTACCAGAGTATGGTTTTTGAAAAATATTTTATCCGCGATTCAAAGGGTGATGTTTTTGAGATTGATCAAATTACAGGCGGCTCCAACGAAAAGGATTATCTGATTTTTTCCGTTAAAGGAAAAACTTTTGATAAATTTTTCCAGCTTGAACGTAAATATAATGTAGGAGATTCTGTTTTAAGTATCGGAAACGCTCTTGGCGAAGGCATTGTAGTGCGAAGCGGCTTAATTTTAGGAACAGTTCCCGAAGCGGACTCCGGCAGATGGGATCTTCTAAAAAGTTCAGCCGACGGCAATCCCGGAAACTCAGGCGGCCCGCTTGTTACTCCCGATGGTAAAGTTGTAGCTCTTGTTACGTCACTCCGCGATAATATTTTATATTCTGTTCCGGCGTCAGTAATTCTTGACGGAAGCCGCTCTATTCTTGACTACCGGGCTAAAATGCGTTTTGGCCATCTTCTGCTTGCAAATAAATTTGATTACACGTTTGAAACAAGCGTTTCGCTTCCCGACGTATATACTTCAATAAGAAGAAAATTACGCGAAGTTTATTTTAAAGATTATGACGCATCAATGACCGCTCTTTTTAAGGAAGCTCCCGAATATTTAACAGGCCCTAATAATTCCTATCTTTTATACAGTTCTCTTTCGTCATCTTTTCCGGAAGTCAGTTTTGTTGATCCGAATGACAACAACTGGAAGCTTTCGGATTTTAATACCAGAAGCTATTCGCTGGGTAATGACGGGCGGCTTTTGCATGCCCTGGTTTCCGGAATCAATTTTTATAAAATAAAAAAACCAAACAACATTTCTCTGGAAAAAGCAAATACCGATCCTAAATATATTATGGACCTTATTCTTCAGAACATGAGGACCGACAGAACTCTCTGGGGAAGCGATAGATACCGTATTCTCTCATATGGTGAGCCGGCTTCTGTCGGCAGATACCAGGACGATCTAGGAAGAATATGGATTTCTGCCCATTGGGTTTTAGGATTTGATGACAGAGTGCAGGTAATGTACATTCTGCCGATGCCGGACGGCCCTATTGTGTTAAGCACATTGCAAAACAGCGCGTTACTTCAGGATTATGAGTGGGATTTGAAAAAATTATGCAACCATATCTATGCCGCGTTTTTTGCCGCGTTTAATGGATGGAGGGAATATCTTGCCATGGAAGAATTTATTCCCGCTTTTTTCAGGGACATGCGCTTCCAATGGAACAACAGAACGCAGGTTTTTTCTTTTTCCAGCGGCAACATCGGCATTAACGCAGACAAAAATGTTTTTGACTGGGCTGACGATTCCGAACTGTTTCTGGCTCCAACATGGTTTAAAAGCGATGATGAGCTTCAATACGGCGTAAGAAAGGTAATTATAAACAGGGATTTGCGCGGCAATGATTACATCATTATGTACCGCAACATTGTCCCCGACGAAATACTTGGATCAAAGGCAATGGAAAACTGGAATGATCTGGTGCTGGAAAAATTTCCTTTTGACGGAACTCCGGCAATTTCAACAAGAGAGAATACAGGCTCTGTGGGAGTTATTTTAAATACAAGACAACCCGCAGACACTTTGTATACGCTTTATTTTTCCATGGAGAATCCTGTTAACGAAGACAATGTAACCCGCCGTTTTAACGCGCTTAAGCAGGGAATCGTTATCAAGTAATTTGTTCTTTTAAGTGTTCGTTTATTAGAGCTTCAACTTCGTCAAATTCACTGTGCAGTAAATGTTCGGAAATCTGTTTTAAAAGTTCGTTGGTTTTACGAGACCATTTTTTTTCTCTTAATTCGTTTATGATATTCTTCGCTGTTTTTTTATCCATAGTCAGGCATGCTTCGTTAATTGATTTTAATTTTTCGGCCAATAATTCGATGGACTCTTCCGGATCCTCGGCAGTTTCCGCGCCTTCCATCTTGTGCTTTATTTCTATAATAACATTGCCAAGTTTTTTTAAAAACTCATTTGTTTCCGTAAGTATCACATTAATGTCATTTTCCCTGCCGGCCTGTTCCAGCCTAAATGCGGTTGAAGAGAGTTCCTTTTCTCCGATATTGGCAAGAGCGCTTTTCATTGCGTGAACATTTATAATGTACATTTGAAGATCTTCTTTGTTTTTAAAATTATTTTCCATTCCGCTTTTAATTGTTTTAATTGATTTCTCAGCGTCGCGCGCGAAAATTTCCGCAAGCTGCATGTTAATCTGTTCAAGACCCTGATTCGGAGCTTCCCTTTTTTCGATTTCGGCTTTTTCTTTAAGCGCGGCCTCTATTACCTCGGAAGTCTGTTTGTCTCGGATTAATTTATTAATGACGATATTCAATTGACGGATATCAATTGGTTTGGAAATAAAATCGTCAAAGCCGTTTTTCATGAACATTTCCGCCTGCCCCGCAAGCGCGTTAGCTGTCAAGGCAACAATCGGCTGTATATATCCCATTTTCCGCAGTTGTTTCGCCGTTTCAATGCCGTCCATTTTCGGCATCATATGATCCATAAAGACGATGTCGTAAGTCGTTCCTTCCTTAACTTTATCAAGCGCTTCAAATCCGCTTGTCGCAAGATCAATTTTAAGACCGTACGGCGCCATCAGTCCTTTTGCCACATAAAGATTAGTTTCTACATCGTCAACTATCAACACGCTGCCGTAAGGCATGTATTCGTGTTTTATTTGAGTTCGTTTTAATTGAATCGCGTTGCCCAGCCTGAACTGCCGCAAATTTTCCGCTACTTCTTTTCCGATTATTCCGCTGATGCCAATGCCGTCAGTTTTCTGCGGCAGCCTGACCGTAACAGTTGTTCCTTCGTTAACGGCGCTTTTTACGTTTATTTTACCGTACATTAATTCAACAAGGTTTCGCGTAATGGTCATGCCAAGGCCCGCGCCTTCTGTTGTGCGGTTTGCTTCCATATTAAAGCGCGTGTATTCATCGAATAATTTGCTTACCTGATCCGGCGTCATTCCCTGTCCTGTGTCGGAAACCTGGAAAATTAGAGTAACAAAAACAGAGCCGCCTCCGCGTCCGATACATTCGGCGGAGACATTAAAAACTACATCGCCGGAATCTGTGTATTTAAAAGCGTTGGAGAGAAGATTGTTTAAAATCTGTTTGATGCGAAGTTCGTCGCCTACAAGCGTAGCCGGAATTTTATTGTCAATTTCCAGTTTAAATTCTATTGGTTTACTTTCATAGCGGATATAATTCAATTGAATAATGTCATTTATTAAACTTGCGACATCATATTTTACAGGAACAAGTTCAAGCTTGCCAGCTTCTATTTTTGAAAGATCCAGTATGTCATTGATTATATTAAGAAGCAGGTTTCCCGAATTATTAATTTTTATAAATGCTTCGCTTGTAGAAGGAGGATGCGTGGAATTTTGCATTTGAATTTCTGTCATGCCCAAAATCGCGTTTAAAGGAGTGCGAATTTCATGGCTCATCGTGGCAAGGAAGTTGCTTTTCTGCTGGGTTCTCATGTCCGATTTTAATTTTGCCTGCGATATATAATACAGCATTGTGCATAACGCCCATGCCAACAATGATCCAAGAACAATCAGGAAAACCGCCATGTTATTTACGCTTCTGTAATATTCATTTACAGGAATTACAATGCCTAAAAACCAGCCGTATTTTACCTTTTTAAAATATACAATTGTTTCTTCGCGCATATAATTTTTTATGCGGCGTTCATTAATATTCTCGCCTCTTTCCAGCTCATCTGATAACAGCGCTATATCGCTGTATGGGCTCATGTTGTACAGCTTATGACCTACAAAATCACTCTGCGGGTGAGCGATTATATCCAGATTATTGCTAATCAGTATTCCATAACTGCCGTCTGTCAGATTTATGGAAGTGGCCTGATAGTGAATTCTGTCAAGCTCGATATCCAAACAAATAATCGCTAACGGGTTATCGTCATCATCTGCAAGAAAACGCGAGAAAGTAATGATTGTTTTTCCTGTTACTAAATCTTTGTAAGATTCGGAAATTGCGATATCGCCATTGGCGGCAAGCGCTGTCTTAAACCACGGGCGATCCTGCGGCACAAATCCTTCCGGCGGTTCCCAGTTTCTTCCGGAAATATATCTGCCGCCCCAATTATAAAAATATCCATGCGTGGTGTTTAAGCCGGACATTCGCTCTCTGTCGATGTATAGAAAACTGGTTATATCTACCATAAACACCCTGAGCGTATTTTCGTCCACATTATTTATCAACATGCTGCGTATTGTTTCTGAGTAACCGCCAAGAAAAGTTTCCGGTTCAAGAAGATTGCCGATAATTTCCGCTTCTGCAAAGGAAATGGCATTTTCAGCGTCTTTTACAAGATGCATGTGCTCAATGCGGCTGGCAAAAAGAAAGCTCGAGATGCCCATTATCACAAACGCGATTACTATAATGAACATTTGCGCATAGACTGAATTTATAGCCCGGCTTTTTTCCAAAATAGACCGCAAAACAACCCTCCGTATTTGTTAAAAATATACAAAACCCAGATAACATAATTATAGAATAAGAATGAAGAAAATGGTACTAAATCTTGGAATTTACCTGATTTAGCAGAACAGATGAGTCGAATGGCTTGGTAATAATTCCTACAGCTCCCAATTTTGAGCTTTTTTCCTCAATTACGGCATCCGTAGTTCCGGTAAGGAAGATAACAGGGATAGAAGCCCATGATTTACTGGCTTTTAATTTCTCAAGAGCCTCAAATCCATTCATTTCCGGCATTTCGATATCAAGCAGAATTAAATCGGGGGTGATTTTTTCAATTAGAACGAACATTTTTGCTGCGGAGGGCAGGGTCATCACGTTAAAGTGCTCTTCCAGGGCGTCTTCAGCTTTCGCCAGATTTGTGTCGCTGTCATCTACAATAAATACAGTTTTCAAATACTTTTCTCCGTATTATGGAAGAATATTTCCGCTTCGGTATTTTGTCAAGTGGGTTTTTCTTGACTTCGTTACATGATTTTTTTAATTTTTATATAAGAAATGAAAAACTCTTTGGAGGAAATTATGAATGATGCGATTAACATATTAGTTGTTTCCAGCTATATGGAGGATCAAAAACGTATTTCAGCCGTATTATCAAATAACAGAGGGTTTAACATTGTAGGCATTGTAAAAGATGAAGCAGGCGCCATAAACAAGGCGGATCGTTTAAAACCTGATATCGTAATTTTAGATTTAATTTCCAAGGAAATATCAGGGCCCGACATGGTACGTGTAATCAGAAGAAAATCGCCTTCTTCAGCGGTTATCATCATTAGTGAAAACGATGATAATAATTATGAAAATTATGTGATTAAAACTGAAATTGCAGGATACCTGCTAAAAGAGATGGATATGGAGAAGCTGGCGCCGGCTGTAAAATTAATTTCCATGGGCGGATGTTATATAAATGATTCCATAACCGCGAAAATATTTAACAAGCTGGCGTACTTAAATCAATTTCCGGGACTATTGGCGGAGACGGATCTGTCATTTTATTCGCAGGCGGAACGCGCTATTGTTACGCTTCTTGCGCAAGGGTATACCGATGAACAAATATCCAGAGAATTGCATTACAGAGTAGGATCGATAAGGAACAGCTTAATAGAATTAAGAATCAAAACCAATATTCAAAGCCGTGTAGGAATAGTTATTTATTCTCTTGTGTCCGGGCTTATACGTCTTGAGAATCTGGGAATATGGAAAAAGAAGATTGATGAGATCGCTAAAAATAACGCCGGAAGACAGGCGAAAAGAAGTCCCAGAGTAGCAAGAAAAATGAAAAAATGGTAAGGGCGGAAAAAAGTTTTATTTGTTCTTTTTATTTTTTACAAGATACTGCTGCGTTAAATCTTTTACAACTTTCTGCAGCGAGTCGTTAAAATCATTTACATAAATTAATGCTTCGTTGTTGCTGGAAATGCCTTCCGGCAGAAAAAATTGATACGGCTCCGCGTTCAAAGCTTGTGAAAGTTTTGCCAGCGTTTTTGCCGAGATTCCTTTCTTGCAGTTCTCAATGTCATGTATGAAATTATGCGAAAGCCCTGTTATAGCCGCAAGATTTAACTGTGAAATATTCTGTAAAGACCTAAGGCGTTTTACATTCTCGCTGATTAACTGGAGAACATAATATTCGTTTATTTCATTTTTACTGGCCATTATAACATTTTTAATTATTTTACAATTATTGGCAAATAACCTCTAGTTTAAAATTTGTCGCTGTGGGATTATTAAGAAAAAGCGGGATTTTTCTCTTTAAAATGTAAATATCCCATGTTTTACAAAAGGTAAAAGTCTTTAATTTGAGAGGATATCGGAATGGAAGGGCTGTCCCGTAAAACAATCAATTTACAAAAATACAAAAAATTTATAATATTAATTTTACGAAGGAAAGAACAATGAAAGCGTGCTTAAAGAGCTGTCTGTTTATATTGATTATTTTGCTGAGCGTCTCCTGTAACAAAAATAAAAATGAGGAAAAGCCGCAGATTGTTAGTGATATTATTGAGCCGGAAATCGCACCTGCCGCGGAATTTATCGAAGAAACCGAAGAAATTGAAAATATTAACGATTACATTATTAATTTGTTTGCCGAAAGAGTACCCGGCGCGAATTCCTGGGTAAAGGATGATTCCTTAAAGAGCGATGTAACATCCCTTGATTTCATAAAAACGGCACAAGGTTATTACATACAACAAGCGAAAAAAAGATATTTTTACGGACGCAGGCCGGAAATACTTGCCTTATCTGTAGAAAATGATGTTGTATATGTCCGGGAAGTTGATTTTATTAACGATCAAATTATTAGACGGAATGAAATACGGCTGGATTTTGACGGCGTGACGTATTCCTTTAATAATCCGGGTTCCGTCAATAATAATAAACTGGAAATTCAAAATGGAAATATTCAAATTATATATCCGGCTGTTCCGGGCAGTTTTGAAAATGAAACATGGGATTACTCAGCGCCTTACACCTTTGCAGGAACATTTGATTCTCCTTTATCTGACAATGTACAAAAACTGACGGCTGGCCATTTAACGGCATTTGCCGGAGAATATATCTTTGAAACTTTTGTTAGCATTGAAAATAGCGATCCGTATATTAAAGAGAGCCTATTCAGCAATAAGACAATCAAAGTAGAATATGTTCAGGATAAAAAGTGCCTGGCGATGGAAAGCGGCATTCTGGATATTTTAGGAATAGAAATGGATTTTTTATATTTTTCCGAAACAACCGATGAAGAGCCCTTCTTTTGGCAGTACGGAGAGAGCGCAGGTTATTCGGAAATTCTTTTGTACTTTTATGAAGGCGGAATAATTTTATTACATGACTCTGTTGCCGGTTCCGGCGGCGGCTACGATGTCGACATTAAAAAATACGGCGTGTTTTTCAGGAAGAAGATATAGCTCTGACAAATATACAGAAAGCTGTAGATAAATAACGTTATTCAATTTATTTTCCTTGCCGATAGAATCGTTTTTTATTATCTTTAGGAATATAGCAATATATTTCTTGGAGGATATTATGAAAACTGTAACCGGAACAATATTTCTAGTAGTTGTAATTTTTTTATTAAACAGTTGTGCAATATTTAACGGCGGGAAAGTCTTGCTCGCAATAAAACAAATAGATCAGTCATCATTGTCAGCTGAAAATGAAATATTTGAACGTGAGTCTGGTATACAATTGGTCATTGTTAAAAGAGGTCTTTGGTCAATGCAAGACAACTCTAAAAATAAGTCAATAGAACTATATTTTTTAAGCTTACTTAATAATGACCTTGTATATTCTGTAAATAATAATCAAAACGAATTTGTTACGCAAATAGTTCAAGATAATAAAATACATATAATTACCAATAATCAATTTAATGATTTTTCTGATTATGAGAAGGCTATTCTTCTTATTGTTTCTACATCAACGCTGGCTTTAATGACTGATACAGAGTATGATCAAAATAATATTAAAAATATGTTTTTCAACTTTATTACCAGCTATGATACAGAAGAACTCCCAAACATTGTAAAAGCTCAATGGTATAAAAATAAAAATATAATATTAACAAGCGATGGTATATTAGTCGGAAAATAAATTATATTTATTCATAAGAATAAAATAATATTTTCATCGATGATTTTTTAATAAAAAGGCGCATAAAGCTGTTGCTTCATGCGCCTTGATTACTGGGTAATAAAAGCAAGTTTATTTAATAGCCAAGATATTCACTAAATACCCAACCTACAACAGGAGATGTTATCTTTACCCATGTACCAATTCTCCCATCAATTATAAATAAATCAATAGTTTCTTCTCTGGCATAAACATCTTCAAATAATGATAATATGTAAATAATCCTCCCTGTTTGTATATCCGGGTAATCATATACCTTAACATCTGCCGCTTGTGCGACTAAATAAGGAAAACCAGCGGATTCTGTTTTGACACTTGTTACTTTATCATCAGCCATCACACTTAAGCATGAAATGGCTAATAAAATAAAAAAAAGCAGTAGATAAATTATACTATTATTTCTCATAATGAAATTCCCCGTCGAATTATATTTATTCTCGCAAAATCGCTAAAATTATTACTTTTAGTAGCAAGAGACATGAAATTGCCAGAAGCTGTCGTGGCATTTTCAGTTTTATAATAGTCATATATTCCATATATTTGTGCGCTCGTTAATATATAATTAGTGCTGTTATTACTTAAACCACTCATGGAAGTTGCATATGGAGTACTTGGAAATGAGTTTTTATTAAAATACAAACCAGGATTTTGAACCATACCATTTTTAGTATATATCACATCTACATGAGGTTTATCGGAAAGTTTGCCGGTATTTCCCATTACCCCAATAATTGTATTTTGTTTTATGCCTTGTAATTCACCCCTTTCATTCATAGTAATTCCACTTGTTGTATATAAATTTACAAAATCTCTTAATGACGATGCAGCAGAATGCGAATATGTAATTGATTCATTATTACCTCCGCTTGTTACCAGTCGAATGCCATGATTTTGAGTAAATGTAAAAGCTAATGTTCCGTCCATTGGAGCTACTAATCTATTGTCTCCCCGTGCGCCTATATCCCATGCATCATGCCATTGAAAGTCATCAGGTTGATTCTTCCATGTTACAACTCTTATTCCAAAATCACAAGTTAAAGCTCCTCCACCATTGGCAAAAACATTTTTTCCGTTAAGATCTAACACGTTTGATGATTTTTCTGCAATTAGTCCTGTATTATCTGCGTTTTGTAATGCATTTTTAAATGAATTCCATTGATTATTAAACTCATCATTTGATATTGTCATACCAGGTCTAACATTTAATGAAGCTTCAAAAGCGCTCATTACATTATTCAATACGTAGAAATTTTCTACAGCAGATACGAATGTATTAAATGAATTATAGCTGCTGCCTAGTTGATACATATTCCATAAAGCATAATTATCTAATTTATCTACCCTGCCTTCAATTCCAATTTCTGATAAGTCAAAAGTATATTCACCATCCCACATAAAACGAGCAATTCCATCATCGCCCTTTACAAGTTTCCAGAAATCTTCGCTTGAATCATAATTTCCGTCAACATAATTAAAAAATGAGGAAAAATCATTATTACTTTTTGATCTTAAATATTCATTAATATCATTTATTAAATTTTGATCCAATTTTACTTTTTCACCGCTAATATACATTTTTATGGCCATTTCAGTATGAGCCATGGTCGCTGATCTTGTTTCTGTAATATTATCGTCTGTCACATATCCATCCCTGTAGGCTTCATGCCCAAGGGCGATCGCAAGACGAAATTGGTCTTCCATGCTCATGTCTTTTTCATAACCTGTCAGATTTATCACTTTCTTTCCGTCTTCGCCAATTTCAGATTTTGCCGTATAATCACCTTCAGCGTCCTTATTAATTAATACATCTCCCGCCAGTATATCCCACAATTGACCTTTTTGCACACTGTCTCCGTAACCGTATTGCGCTCTCAATGAGATTAAAGCGTCAAAATCATTTTTCTTGCCGTAATTGCTGATTCGGGAATTAACGTCCCAAACCTCAAGGCCCTTCATGGCTGAATACAAATTGTCAATGCTGACATTAGCTCCTCCTGTGCCGAAATTAAATGTAGGATCGCCGCGGCCAAGATGCAGTTCCAGAATTCCTCCGCTGAAACCCTTGTTGTTAAATAAGCTAAAGTTGAGCAGATTGAGAGTAAAATCACCTCCAAGGGCGTAATTTACTCCTTGGCCCGCCAGAGAGCCAACCAGGTTGTTGAAATTGTCAATGTCGGCTTTGTTTAAATTATTAAACCCTAATAATTTAGAAAAATCATGGCCGCTGTTAATAGCGGTTAAACTTGATTCTGTAAAAGCGCCTGCCATGGAGACCAGGGAATTTTTGAACACATTTGACAGGCTTGATCTGAATATATCGTGGGAAAAACCAAAACCATTTTCTCCGTAAGTTATTCCGTCTATAAGGCTGGTTGTAAAACCTGTTGAAAATGTCTGCAGTCCTGTCATCATGGTCTTAGTAATAATAGTACCCATTGTACTTCCTGCTACGCCGTTTAAAGCGATTTTTGAAAGTCCTTCAAAAGCTCCTACTCCGTTAAATAACGCTCCCCCAAAACTTGTTACTGTATTTGTTAATATTGTTTTCCCGATATTAAAAGCGGCTTCATCAAATTCTTTATACCCAAAAGCAATATCAAGAGTTCCAAAAGTTAATTCTGTAGCGGAGCTGATAGCTATGGCAATGCCTATTCCTACCCAGCCTGCTCCGTATGAGAAGCAGCCTGCTATTGCTGATCCTACAATTGTTCCCGCAAGACGAAGAGAAGGAGCGGGAATGAAACTTCCTTCGTCATTCCACAGCCTCTTATCCCAGGGAGCTAATCCTAATTCATCGGATCCTATGCTGTTAATTACAGTCCAATAATAATATTCACATAACAAACGGCCCAGTTCGCCTTCTCCTTCATATTCGAACATGGTCTCTCTGTCTTTGCCCATTTTTTCCGCAAACTTAGGTTCTTTTCCGACATGCTTTTGGAATTTTCCAATAATATCCTTACTGCCGAATATATCAACTGTAACGTTATTTATTTCTTCTTTGACGCTTTCAATCAGATTGTATATGGCGATTGATTCCAGCGCATCCAGATTGATATCATGTAAATTAATGTCCAATGTGAGGGGTTCCATTTCATAGTTTTTATAACCTGGTATGGTTACCGTCGTTGATACTACAGGCGTAATGATGGTAGAGCCTTTAATAATATCTTTTACATAGTCATTTCCGCTTCTTCTCCAAAGCCCGCCGAAAATAAATTCACTGTCTATATTTTCTTTAAAGTTTTTATTTGCGGCATTTACATTGGCGGCGATTCCTTTAAGTACTTCTTCTGTGTTTAAGAGAGCGATGTATGCCATTTTTCTAGCTTCGCTGTCCGCAATTTCCGCGTTTGTTTCTTTTGCAAGTTTTGCCGCGGCTGTTTTAACTAAAGCTGTGTCCCAAACGGAGACGCCTCCTATGCCGCGTTTTACAAGATAGGAAGATGAGTCTGCGACATTAGTTATCGATCTGAAGGCATTGGCTATATTAGCGATACCGGCAGATTGAAGCAGTTCTGACATAAGAGCCTGCGCCTCAGGAACTGCGTCACGGATTCCTAACGGTTCTCTCACATCGATAAAGCGGGCAAGACGTTCGCCTTCAGCGCCTACAAGGGAGAGCATAGCTTCTGTTGACGCCGTGTTCACAGCGTTAGAAACCTGTTCCAGCCATCTTTCCTTGTCTTCAAGACCTGCAAGATACGCTTCCATCCATTCATCACTGACGCGATCGCGTTCACTATAGAAATTTTCTACCCATCGTTTGTTTGCCTCATTCATTTTTATTCTGCTTATGATCCAGTCTATTTGGCCCTTTTCCTTAATAATAGCGGCGAATTCCTGCCACTCTTTTTTCTTTCCTTCTATATCAATTTTCATCTGGCTCCATTCCGCCTCTCTTGCGGCAAGCTCTGACATGTATCTGCTATTTAACATTGTTTCTGTTAATCCTGTCAGTTCTTCGGCAAGAGTATTAAACTCAGAATAAAAATTAATATCCATGTTGTGATACGTGGACAGATCGTTAAACAAAACTGTATGCATATTATCAAGATATGTTTTCCATGACGAAGCATTATTACCGTACGCCGCGGACGCTGCCGTTCTTAACAGCTCAATAGTGCTTTCTCCGTTAATGTAGCCAAACGCCATTGTTAGAAAATCAAATTCATTTTCGTGCTGCTTTTGTGAATCCTCAGCCCAGATATTTTTCAAATCATTTTTTGTCTTTTTTTCCTCGTCTTCGGCCCATTTAATTAGGGCAGAAAGCGCTTCAATAACGCTTGAAAAACTGCTATTTGAATTTGTCTGCATTGATTCCCAATAAGCATTAAGTTTCACGGTATTAATTTTATTATTTTTATCGGCTTTTGAAAGAATACCAATTATATCTTCCCACCCGATATTTTTAGCTTCTGCTATTTTAAGCCCTAAAGAATCAAGCTTATCGCAGGACGCCTGATATGCCGCCGCGTTTTTATTAATCGCATCAAGGTTATTCATTAAATCAACAGTCCATTGATCAACAATGTCTCTTGTGCCGGATACAGTGTCTTTCATATTTTTAAGCGCGATTCCGTTTGTATCTCTCATTTCCAGCCATAATAAATTAGCCGGAAAAATTAACCAGTTGTTTACCAGCTTCCTTGCCGTATTATATTTTTCCTCAACATATTTATACGCATAATCATACCCCTCCATTGCGAAGTATTGGTCAAAACCTTTATAATATTCATTTCCGTCAGTTAATGTTAATATAGTATAAAACTCAAGATCGGCTTTTTCTGCATTGCTTAAATTATTCCATTCCGTAGTGAACATACTAAATGCTTCAGAAAAAATATTATCATTTTTTATTCGTGAATATAATGAAGCGCCTGAAGCTAAATAATAATATTTAACAACCATTTCGCCGAGAGAACCTTTTTCATCCAGTTGACCGATACCTGTGTAATATTTTTTAAGGTATTTAAATTCTTCTTTTTGACTTGTAATAAGTGGAAGCAAAATATAATTTCTTGCGTAGCTCCATTGTTTAAATTTTTCTTCATTGGAAAAATAACCAGCCATTCTTTCGCTTAATCCTCTTAAAGCTTCTTCAAAGCCGGTAATTGCCAAATGCTCCCCATCCTGAACGTTTCTTGTATTAAAAAAATCATTAAGGTCGGCAGGCGGCGTACCTTCCTTAATAAAGGCAAGACGTCCGTCTACTACGGTGATCGTTTTTAGGATTGATTCATCAATATAATTGAGTCCATATATTGAACCAAGGGAATAAAGAGATTCCTGATAAGCTGATAATAATTGCTGATTGTTATTGTACTCAGAATTGAGTGATGCCAAAACTGTTTCATAGGCTTCAAATATGGTGATTTTTCTTTTAAAATTTTCTTCATAAGCGGCATATAGCGCGTTATATTCAGGGTTATTATAAGCGCGTTGGCTTTCATCAGTATAAAGTTCTGATAACACTTTTAAAACTGTCTGAGCTCTTAACAATTTAGTTTCGCAGCCTTCCAGGTCGATTGTGTCCAAGTTTATATAAGAAGTGCCTGCCCATCTTTGGATTGCATCCTGTATCTCGTATTCAAACCGTTTTTGATCGCTATTTACGTGCGCGGTCTTTAACGCGCTGTACTGTTCATCGTAATGCTTTCCGGCATTGCTAAAATCCTCCGCTTTTTTAAGGTAATTATCTTTTGCCGTATTATACGCAATTGTTTGGTTATTAATCATTTCTTCAAAAACTAAAAGCTGTTGATTTAATTCATCAGATTGCATAATTGAAAACTCATACGCCTGTGCGATATTTGCGATTTCGTAGAATTTATTTTTTAAAGATTTAAATTTTAAATCAAAATTTGAAGAATAATTATAATATAATTTAAAATAGTATTCGGAACTTTCGGTAATATCAAAAGTATCATATTCTGAAAGCAGCGCCAGTGAATCGTTTAATCTGTTTGTGTAAATAACAGCTTTATACATGGCGTCCTTAAGCATACCGCTCTTATAGGTCGGAACCAAAACAATATCCGGATTAATATTCGTAATAAATTCATTCTTCAGATACTGCCGCCAATGTTTTTCGCCGTTTTCCGGATTTTTCAAGGTAATATCAATGAAATCCTGAAAAGATGTTTTCCAATTATCAAGTTCAATACTTAACCATAAAGGAACCGACCGGAAACAATTTTCAAAATTTTCTAAAAACAACTTGGAATTTTCTTTAATATCACCGGATGATGTAATAATTTTACTAAAAATATCCTGAATAGCAGGGAAGATATTACCATCTGTTTCTAAATCATATTCCATAAATAATTCGGAAAGAGAACCTTTAATGGAAGCAAGTAATTCATGCTGAGAAAATGTGTTTGTAGTAATATAAGAACTAAGGATATCTCTGTTCTCCTGTGAAATATTTTCTTCACTGTCAAGAAAAGCAAGTATTTCTTCCGGGAGTTCTTTTTTTTCCGCGATTCCCCACAACATGCCGTTAAAAAGCGCGTTCTTATATAAAGAGTTTTCTCCTGTTTCTAAAAATTTTTTATATTCTTCCGCGAGATTATTGTATTTTAATATATATTCATTTCTAAAATAATCGCTGTTATCCGCGAATAATGTGGAAATAAAAGTGGAATAATCAGCGTTTAATTCATTTAATTTTTCTTCTTCTGTCTGTAACTCCAGGGCCAGCTTGTTTAATTCAACTATAATTATCTGAATATCACTGCTGCTATTATTTAATTTTTTTAACTCAATGTCGTATGCGGCAAGAGATTTCGTGTATGCGGATTTAGCTTCCTCCCACGCGCGAAAGCTTTCAGCTTCTGTCATTCTTCCGGCGCCTAATTCGCCGGCATAATCCGTAATCGCCTGCGCGATCTTTGTTTTTCTTTCCCAGTATAATACAAGCGCTTTTGCGCGGACAAGCGCAATTTGATATTCGTCAAGGCAAAAATCTTCGCTTGACGCATTAGGTGAAAGTATGTCTTTTAAAGCGCCTGTTCCAAATAACTCCGCGTAATTTTCTAATATTTTTTCCCGGACTTCAAGAGCCTTATTTAAATAAAAATCATGCATATTCTGCGCTTTATCACATTCTGTTTTATTATTTATTTCTTCCCAAAACCGGATATTATCTTTAGCGGAAATAGCGGCTGAAGAACAGACAAGATACATATCAATTAATGCCTTTACTCTGGCTGTTCCTTCGCCGGTACGCATTTGCATATTTAATTCAAATTCTTCCCTTGCTTCCTTAATGGCTTTATCAAAATCCGCAGAAATTTTTTCAAATGTTTTTTCTCCTGCCTGAAATAATTCATTTACTAAAATATCCCAATTTTTCCTTTCTTCTTCAAATTGATTAAAAGCGTCTGCCCAAATTTCCTGTCCTTCAAAAAATAATTTATCCGATTCCTGCTCCCATTCAATACGCCTTATAAAAAACTTTTCTTCCGCGTCTTCCCATGCTTTTAATCCTCTCTCAAATTGTTCTTTATACAAGCGCAGCCATTCCTCTCCCATCAGCGCAAGATCGCCTGTGCCCGCCGCCGCCTGTTCAATTCTTGAATTTAATTCTTGTATTCCGGATTTGCATGATTCTTCGGTCTCTAAAATTAACCTGTCTGTAAAGACGCGGGCGGCTTCGTTTTCGCTTTTATTGCGAAGACTCCAGATATCTCTTGTTCTTCGCGTTGTGAATATTCGCTCTTCTCTGGCCGCGATATTTTCAAATTCCATTTTGATTGTATTTTTTTTATTTAAAGCAGTTTCATTGATAATATCTTTCATTGTTTCGAGTAACTCAGGCGGAATATACGCAAGAAGTTCAGGATACAATTTGAGAATAACATTATCTATATGCTCTCCCGTTTCGCCGCGCCACTTAAGCAGGTCGCCGGAAAATTCTCTTCCTTCGTCATTGGGACGAATTACAAGAGGGTCGCCTGTATTGCTGTCAAACAGAATATTTCCGTTTTCATCAAGATGCCAGGAATAATTTTTCTGGGTTTCGTCAATGTTTCTGGATAAATCCAACAGAGCTTTTTCCGCCGCTTCTCCGAAAAATCTTGAAACGAGCCATTGAGAAAAACGTTTTTCAAGTTCTTCATTACTCCATTTTTCCATATTGATTTTTGCTTCTTTAAGGAGCGCCGGATCTGAGTAAAGACTGCCAGCGATTAATTCCCACGCGGTTATTGCCTGCGTTAAACCCATCTTCGCTTCATTTAGCCAGCGCTCCGGATCAATCTCTCTGTCAGCCTTGCTAAAGTGACTGTCAAATACCGATTTATTAAAGCCTCTTATTTCGACAGGCTGCTGAGATGAAGCAGGCTGTGAAAAAACAAAAGGCGGAAATAATCCGGCAATAAAAATTAATGTTAAAAAAATGGATAAAGTTTTATTAAAATATTTGATTATCATTTTTTACCCCTGTTAAGGTTTTTATTCCGCACAAGCGGAATTTTAGTCAGCGATACCAGTGATGGTATTAAAGTAATAGAACAAAGACATGAACATGCCACTCCAAGAGCTCCGACGAGCGACAGTGTTCGTATTAGAGTGTTTGCGTTTTCTGTAAGAAAAAGAAAAGGCAGCGCTCCTGCGACAGTTGTGCCTGTTGTGGAAAGAAGAGCAGGCATTTTATTTCTGAGAGCAGAATAGACGCTCGCGCTTGTTTTTATTCCGTCTACGCAAAGGATAGCGGCGTTAATTGTCATTCCGCTGACCGCGATAAAGGCGCATGCTACAGCGGAATTGTATGAGCTTCCGGATAAAACTAAACACAGCGCAGGAATCGCAAGCGACGGAGGAATTGCGCATAGAACAAGCAGCGGAATTTTGAAAGATTCATTTATGGACGCAATGATCATGTAACAAAAAACCAGCGCCATTACAAGCGAAAGCACGGTTGCTGTTAAACTTTCGCTTTCCCTGACTGCCTCAGGGTCAAATTCAATTGAATAGCCTGAAGGCAAATCCAGTTTTTTAAATAATTCCGAAAGTTCCCGCTTTACGCGGCGAGGATCCATCGGTTTTGTAGAAATTGTAATTGAAGCAGCTCTTCTCCTGTTATCTCTTCTTATACTGGAAGGTTCCGTTTCTTCTTTTGTTAACATAAGAGAATCAATTCTAAGTGAAGATACCGCGCTTTCATTTCCGCCTGATACAAGAAGGCTCATAGTTCCTTCTCTGGATTGACGCGTAACGTCATTGTTTGTCCTGATTCTTACGTCGGTTTCTCCGTTTGAATTGATTCTTTTGTAAGCGACAGGCCCGTACACTCCCAAACGGGCTCTGTTTGCCGCGGCAGAAAAACTAATATTTGCTTCCGCAAAGACTTCCCTGTCCGGCAGTAAAATTAATTTTTTGCTTCCTTCTTTAAAGTTAAGAACTCTTTCATGAATTAATGGGTATTCCGCGCAGATATTCGCAAGTTTTCGCGCAAGTTCTCTGCACTTTTGATCTTCATCACCGTAAATAATTATTTCCCAATAACGCTCCTTTACAGAATTTTCATGGAAGAATACAAAACCGCCGGGAATAAAAATCTGTTTTGCCGAATCTCTGACAATGTGCGCCTTTGTCAGTTTTGGATCGAAAGAAATTAAAAGAGAGCCCGAGCCTGTTTTCGCGCCTGTTTCAACATTTTTTACGCCTGTGACGCTTAAAAGTTTTTCGCTGTATGACGCAAGAAGTCGATCAACTTCTTCCATAAGAAGTCCTCCGTCAAATTCAACCTGCGCGTACACTGAATCCCCGGAAGCGTAACTTGATGTATCAACTCCTTTTAAAAACAACATTGTAATTGCAAATAACGTAATTGCCGCGCTGATTAATAAAATTATTACGGGATAACGAGAGCTAAATCTTACAACAGACGCAAGCGCTCTGCGCGAAGGCCGCAAAAGCGAATGAAAAATTTTAAAAGAGCGGTTTTTACCGCCGTTTTTTATTCCCCAAAGTAAAAGCGGCGGAAGAAATGTTAAACTTAAAACAAGTGATACAACCGTTACGACAGCAATGGCGCTTGCGATTATTTTTACGCCTCCGCTATCAATCGCTAAAAGAGGAATTAACGCCGCTACAGTTGTCGCGCACCCTGCGACAAGAGGCCCTGTCAACGATTTTAAAGAGAGCAAAGCGGATTTATAATCGGTACATTTTCTTAATTTTTCCGAGCAGAGAATGACGGCGTCTATTGCGGTTCCAACGCCTGCCGCAATTCCCGCAAGAAGAAGCCTGTCCAAAGAAAAGCCGCCTGATACAAGAATTGAAATTGATATTAAGCAAATAAGTGGAATTGCCAAAGCGCAGAATAAACCGGAAAAATTAAAACGGTTTCTTCTGTTTAATAAAAAACTGATAAGCGCTACCATGACTGCGCCTGTCAGAGCTGCGTTAAAAACGGATTTAAACGCCGCGCTTTCTTCCGCGCCTAGATCAGATAACACTGTAAATTCCAAAGGAACTGAAAGAGACGCCAATTCTTTTTTAATATCAGAAGAAAGTTTTCGTAAATCCGCTCCGTACTTTCCCATTATCGCGACGCTAACGGTTTTTTTTCCGTTCAAACGCGAAAAAGTATCCGGCTCTCTTTCATGTTCTGTAACTTTGGCAATATCTGAAAGCGCGACATATTTTCCCTCTCCGGCCGGAATAAGGGCTTTGCCGGTTTCTTCGTAACGGCCGTCAACTGAAACAATATATTCCCTGTCCCCTTGAATTACCGATCCGCCGGAAAAAATGGAATCGTTCATTCCCAGAAAAGAAGCGGCGGCATAAGGCTCAAGGCCAAGAATGCTTAGTTTTTCCTGATCAAAGGTTATATAAATTTCTTTTAATCCTGTTCCTGAAACAATAACTTCTCCTGCGCCTTCCAGACTTTCAAACCGGGGTTTCACAATTTTTTCAAGTATTTGCGCCGCGTTTTCGCTTTCTTCATTTACAACAGCGGCAGACCATACCGGAATTCTTGAATTACCGGAACTCAAAATTTCCGGTCTTTGCGCAGAAGATGGAAGCGTTTCATAAATTCTTTGCGCCGCATCGCGGACAGCTTCATATCTTCCATTCGTTCCCGGTCTAAAGCGGATATAAACATTTGACAAACTGTTTTCACTGGAACTTTGTATGGAATGAACACCGGAAATTGAAAAGAGAGCGTCTTCAAGGGGAATGGTCACGCTTCTTTCCATTTCTGCGGCGTCAATTCCATAATGTTTAATTCTTACCGCATAAAAACCTCCTTTGTTTTCATTAATTTTTTCTCCTGAGTTTATAATGACGAATAACGATAACGCGCAAATTCCCGCGAGTATGCAGAGACTTGCTTTTTTCCTTTCAAGCCACAATGAAAAAGGTTTCATCATGTTTCCTCCCCGCGCATCTGAAAATGCGAGCGTATCTGAAGATGCGAACGCAGTTTCCATTTGAAGTACCGGACAAGCACCGGAGGAATTGCAAAAAGACTTAGTAAGGTTGAAACAAAAAGCCCTCCAAGCATTGCGGAAGCCATAGATTTTTGAGAGTTGCCCAGAGGGCTTATAATCAATGGAAGAAGCGCAAAAATAGTTGTCGCCATCGTAATTAAAATCGCCTGAAGACGCTCTTTAGCTCCGCTGTGAACAGCTCCTTCAACAGAAAAGTTTTTCTCATTTAAAGACGATTTAATTTTTTGTTCGCTTATTTCAAAAAGAACAAGGCTGTTGTTAACAACAAGACCAAAAAGAGCTGTTAATCCCAAAACAGCGCCCGAATCAATTTTCGCTCCTGTTAATAAAAGCATAAGACTTGCGCCGGAAAGAGAGAAAGGAATGCACATCATAAGAATCAACGGAAGAAGGAACGATTCAAATTGAGCGCCCATTGTCATGTAAAGGAGAAAAAGAACAAGTAAGACATAAATTAAAAGTGACGCGCGGTAACGGCTAAAAACCGATTCGTCAGCCTGAGACGCGATATCATTAAAGCCCGCAGGAATTTCTTTTCCCCCTTCGATGTCCGCGTAAATAACATCGGATCGATCAAGGCGCGCAAGAGACGCTTCTACCTCCTTCTGTTCAATTTTTCCAAGAGAGCCAAGATAAACAGTTTTCCCCTGAGGCGTTTTTAACGGAATTTGTTCAAGATGCTTTACAGGATCACCGTGAATTATTCCTGCGCCTGTTACGCGCACATCCAGCGGCTTTCCTTCAATTTCAAGCTTTGACGCAGTGACGCCTTCGTTAAGAATATATAAAGTCTCTGCTATTTGCGCCGAAGGTATCGAAAGGAAAGAGGCGGCTTCCCTGTTTGGATACAGCCTCAGCTCAGGTCTCTGTCCAAAGGGACGGAAATTTACGTTCGTCGAAGACGCTTTAAATAAATCCTGCGCAGTTTCTTTTCGATCAATAAGCTCATCTCTGTCATTCCCTTTTATTACGAAGGTGCGCTCCGATGACAATCCCAGCAGAACTTCGGCCTTATCTCTTGGAAAATACGCGGTGTATTGAAGTTGTCCGTAATTTTCCAGAGCAGAATTAATTTTTGCTAACGCGATTTCCGGTTTTACGTTTTTTTCTAAAACGCAGCGAAGAATTAATTCTTCTCTTTTATAATTAATATCCGCTCTGACTTTGACATCATCTTTTTCCGCGCCGGCTCTTCCATAAACAGTTTTTACAAACGGCAGCCCTGATAAAATTTTAGAGGTTCCTATGGCTCTATTAATAGTCGTTTCCAAAAGGGTGCCGGAAGGGAAAGTAACCGATACCCATACTTCTTCAGATTCGTCCGGATTAATAAAAACTACAGGACGCATGAAAAGCGTAAAGAAACCCGCAGCGCTTAAAAATACCGCAATAGCAAAAAGCCTGCCCGGACGGTGAATAAGAATCGAAAGAAGGGAAGAATATTTTTTCACAAGGCTGCCATCTGTAAAAGCTGTTATTCGTGAACTAAAAAATAACAAATAAAGCGAAGGCAGGCAAAACTGTGCGTAGAACCATCCTGCGCAAACTGACGCGACCAGCGCGATTGCGATATCGCCGAAGAGGCTTCCTAGAATACCGGGAAGCATAACGATTGGCGCAAAAACAATCGCGGTTGTAATTGTAGAAGCAACGCTCGATCCGGAAATTGAAGAAACTTTATCTCCAACTTCTTCCGGCCCCGGCGCTGTTTCTCTCTTGCCGAATGATCTGTGCAATAAATCAAGAATTAAAATTGAGATATCAGAGACCAGACCGATGCCCATAGCGAGGCCCGCAAGGCTCATGCTGTTAAGCGATTTTCCCGTAACGGCAAGAACGCAAATCCCAGCCGCCGCGGAAAATGGAATGGATAATGCGGCCAAAAGACTGTATTTTAAGCGGCGGATAAAAATAAATATTACCGCTACAACAGCTCCCGCTCCCAACGCCGCGGAAATTAAAAGTCCTTTTATTCCTCTTATAAGCGATGAAGTTGAATCGAATACCAGTTCAATTTGCGCATCACGCGAAAAAAGCTGAGATGCTTCATCCAGAGTTTTCTTTATTTCGCGCGACAGCTTGACAGGATCTGCGCCCGGCCTTCTGTAGATTTCCAGAGCAACCGCTTCTTTTCCGTCGTATACAAAGACGCTTTCCCTCCGCGCAGAAGAAGACGAAAGTTCTCCCGCGTCTTCCACTTTTAACGCGCCGCCTCCGACAGGCAGAACTATCTGCGAAAGAGCGTAAATTGAATCCGGCCTTCCGGAACTGACAACGACAAGTTCCATATTTCCTTCGCGCGCGTTTCCGGCGGGAATGTCAGAAGTTTCCTGCGCAAGAAGATTTGCAAACTCGGAAGGAGCAAGTCCGATTGCGGCAAGACGCTGAACATCAAGTGAAAGTTTCTCTTCCCTTATTTCACCGCCGGCCAGCACAACCGAACCCACTCCGTCAATCTGCCTGAAACGCGCCTGCATTTCGTACTCGGCCAATTTGCGCGCAAACTCTCCGCTGCCGTTATGTGAACTTACCGCGATAACCGCGTGAGGCTCATTTGCAGAATCGCCTGAAGTAACAGCCGGTTTTTTTACTCCTTCGGGAAGGCCTGGATAAACAGCGTCTATCGCTTCGCGCACAAGAACTGATGCAGCCATTGGATCCGTACCCCATCTAAAATCAAGGGAAATAAGCGAGCGGTTATCGCGGGAGACGCTTTGCATTTTTTCAAGACCTTTTACAGGCGAAAGCCCGTCTTCCAGAGGAATTGTTACCATACTTCGTATTTCGTTAGCTGCCATGCCAGGATAAATTGTTTCTACAGTTACGCGCGGAACAGAAATTTCCGGCAGTTTGTTAACAGGTAGTGAAAAAAGAGAAAAGATTGCCGCGATAATCAGCGAAGATAGAATCATAATTACTGTTACCGGACGGCGGACAAAAAGATTTATTAGTTCTTTCATTATTAAACCTACTTTATTACCGATATTTTTAAAAATTTTTCATTTTTATTTCCCAAACTATCCCTGAGTCCGGGAGCAATCAGAAAATTGATAATTCCAAAATTTGTCGAATTAATTAGATTTCCGGATATTTCAACTCTTTGATAATTTTCCCAGCCGGACTGCGGTTCTGAAATTGTAAAGTTTGATGTCTTCACCTGACGCGGAGAAAAAGTAATTACGCTATTTGAAGTTTCTATCCTGAAATGTTCCATTACAGAAAAAGGATCAATTAAAGCGTCTTCCGCTGTAATAAAATACAGCTCGATCCATGTGCCTGTGCTTTCACCGGACGGATAATTTTTATCTGATATTGAAATCAATTTAAAAAGTGAATTCGCGCTGAAATGTTCAAGTTCTTTTTCTGCGCCTCCTTTCGGGGACATCGGCATTCTGAGTCCCGCAAGCTCAGGCGGTTTTGAATATTTTCCATTTGCGAAAAATCTATAAACATATTCGTCTTTGCTTTCATTTCCCGCGCTGTCTTTTATTCCCGGTTTTATTCTCAATGTAAATCTGCTTTCAAAAACCGGAATACTTTCGAATCTAAAAATGAATTCGGAATTAAAACCCGGAGAAGTTTCCATAAAAAGAGAAGAACCGTCTTCTATGCTCAAATAATTTTTAACGCTGACGCTGTCTGCCGGTTCAGAAAAAATTAATTGTAATTTGTCGTCTTTTTCCCAGCCTTGATTTTCAACCGGAGACTGAGCAGCTCCTGAATAGCCTTTATCCGCAGATAAAAGAATTATTTCTCCGTTTTTTGTGATACGGTTCGCGTACAATAAAAAAGGAGGCTCATTATCTGTTTGTGTTGTAAAAACGCTTAAAAAATCTTTACCAATTGTCCTTCCATTTGAGTCTGCCAATGATGTTGAAAAACGTATTTCGTAACGGTTATTTTGCTGCCATAATTCAGAAGGCGTAAAAATCGCAATTTTATCGCCGTCTTCCAAATGCCAGAAACCTGTCATTGACGGAGTAAAAGAAACATTGTCATATAACGTTTTCAATGTAACAGGCAAAGAAAACTCAAGTTTTATTTCTGTTCTTCTGTCGCTGACTTTTGCATACATCGAAGGAAAGCAGGAAAGCAGAAAAGGACTCGAAGATTCCGGCCTTGTTGAAAAATTGCAGACAAACGCTTCATCCATGGAAAGACCGCCTGAATCGCAGGCATCAGCGGAAAGATTAATAATGTAATCGGTATTTATTTCAAGAGGAGCCAGCGGCATAAAGGTAATTTCTCTGTTTTCCCAAAAGAAATTTCCTCTTACGCGGTTTCCGTTTCCTGTCAGAGAAAAATTTCTTTCAACGCTTGCCCTGTTTGGTTCATTCGAAAACTTTAACGAGATTACGATATTATCAGCTTCAGAAAATATTCCATCGCCGGGAGTCCATGACAAAACTTCAAACCGCGAAAACCTCAATAAGTCGCAGGAAAAAAATAACAGCGCGCAAAATAGAAATAAAAATAATTTGCGTATCATTTTTTTACCTCCAGAATGATGGTTATATCTTCTTTCATGTAAATACCGGTTTCTGAACTGATGCCGGCTTTGCCTCCGGGAATTGTAAGTGAGTAATAATGGGTATTAATATCTCCGGCTGCTAAACCTTCCCAGCGCATATACAAACGATCTTCAGAAATCCACTCAGCAAACTGAAGCGATGCCGAAGAAATCGTTCTGGGAAAGAAAGGAACAAGCGTTATCCTTTGAGCAGCATTTAGTTTTTCTTCAAAACCAAAAGGAAGAGAAAAGTAAATTGAAAACGACAATTTTCCCGCAGCCGGTTCAACATAAACCTGTAATAAATTATTAATTCCGGAAAAATTATTAAGGACTGTACCGTTATCATCTTTAATATAAATCACCTTTAAAAAAGGAATATCGGGAATAAAATTTATTTTATAATCAGCGCCGATTTTTAAACCTTCGCTGTCTCTTGTGTCGCCTGAAACTATTAAAGTATATGTTGTTTCCGGTTCAGGATCCCTGGAAGGAATGTAAACGATACTGTTATCTGACAAAAATTCAGTTCTGCCTGACAGAGAAGGCTCAAAGCGAAGAGATCGAAGCGCGTTTTCTCCCATCGTTTTATTAAAAACAACTGCAATCCCCTGTTTCTGCCTTAAACCGTTTTCAATCGCCGCTCCTGTCGGATACCAGCTTCCTTCCGAAAAAAGCGCAGGATAAACCGCGGTTACTTCAGGCAGAGTTTGATCAAGATCGGTTGTAAAAAAACCCGAATATGTTTTAGGAAGAGGAACGCCGTAAACGCTCCTTGCGGAATCTTTTAAATTCCAATTGTAAACAATCCACGGAGAAAGCGTTTTTTCAGACGCAACCTTAAGAACTTGATCATTGGAAAACCAAATAAATGTTTTGTTTCCGATTCCTTCAAGAGTAAGAGCGGATTCTACAGAAAGCCTGTCCATCGGTTGAGAAAAATAAAATTCAAAATTTATATTATTTGTTCCGACAGACGCGCCGCTTAAAGGACTGTGTTTCTCCAAAACAGGATGGGCGTTTTTATTTATTGCGAAAAACGGAATAAAGCGTTCAATGCGCAGCTCTCTTCCGTCACAGGAGCGTATTGTTCCATTTAAACTCAATGTGTAGCGGATTCCCGCCGTCCATCCTGACGCCGGTACAAAATAAAGATCGTTTCCTTCCCAGAACTTGTCTCCGCTGACAGATCCGTAATCAGAATTAATTTGAAGAATTCCTTCAGCGTCGTTCTTATTAATTTCTGTGTCAAACTTTAGGATTACAGGACTGTACTGTTCCGGAAGAAGCGCGTTCATTGCATCCGGTTCCATGCTGACACCAATTGGACGCAAATCCATAAAACCGCAGGAGACCGCTAAAATTGCGCATAACAGCGCTGGTAATTTATTCCACAACCGTAACATTTGACCCCTCCCTTAAGTTTGAATCCGGCCTAAGGACAACCACTTCTCCGGCGTAAAGCCCCGAAGATATCCCGCGATCTTCGCCGTGTATCGGGCCAAGAGTAATTTTTCTTTCCGTGAGCGTACTTCCGTTTATTACAAAGACATTCCCTTCATTATTGTTTTTATTAAAAATTGCGGTTTCCGGGATGGTAACAATTTTTCCAGGCGGCCCAAGAGTTACAGTGATTCGCGCGAACATTCCGGGTTTTAACCTGTTGGCCTCGATCAATCCGATATCGCGAAGTAAAACGCGAACAAGAAAACTCAGGCTCTGGCTGTCAGCCTGCGGATATACTAAATCGACAATTCCGTTTTTAATCTCTCCGGTTCCGTCAATCAAAACCGAAGCTTTCATTTCTTTTTTTATCCGCAGCGCGTCTTTTTCCCTGACCGGAAAAATTGCATATAACGAATCGGTATCAATAAGGCTTAAAATTTTATCCTGCGGACGGACGCGCTCTCCTTCTTCAAGATAGCGCGCGCCGACAATTCCGGAAGAGGAACTTCTCATTGTAAGTTCATCAAGAGCGATATTTGCGGAAGCCAGTTCTTTTTCCGCCGCTTCAAGCCTTGCGCCGGCAGCTTCCAGTTCCGCTCTCAGGCTTGACGTCATAAGATAGACAAAAGCGTTTTGTTTTTCAGTTTCATCCGACGGAACGTTAATTCCCGCTCTGATTAAATCCTGATCACGGCATCCAATCCTGCGAATTTCAAGCTCTCTTTCCATTAGCTGAAGCTGTTCCCGCTCAGTATCAAGACTGAAGCGGCTTACAAGAATCGCCTCTGTGTGAATGCCTCCTGCATTAAACAGCGTTTCCTGATTTAAATGCTTGCGGGAATCTTCTTCCCATTTTCTTTTTGCAAGAGCCAGCTCCGCTTCCGCTTTTTCAAGCGCTCTAAGCTGAGCTTCCGCCTGAAAAATTCCTTCAAGCAGCCTTGAGCCGGCTAAATTACGCGCCGCTAGAATCTGCGAATAATTATTTTCCGCTCTTTCAACGGCGAGATTAATCTGCGGATTTTCAAGCTGGACAATTAAAGCTCCCTGCCTTACAAAATCACCTTCACGGCAGTAGAGTCTTTTTATAACAGCTTCCTGCGGCGCTGTTACATCCAGTTTGCTTACAAATGACAAACTGCCAAAACCGGATGCCTCGTCGGGCTGTTCGCGTGAAACTGCGGCAGCTCCTCTTACCCTATTTGTTTCATCGTTAATAATTTCTTCTTTTTTACAGGCGAAACATAACAATGCCGCCAGAAAAATTAATATTAATTTTTTTATTTTCATTGACCTCTCCTTTCAATCGCTGTCGAAGCGTTCGTAGCTGAAGCAGCGTTCGCTTCAGAAATTTTTTTAAGCTCGCCGGATTGCAAATCCAGAAATTTTTCCAATTCACGTTCGGCTTCCAGTAATGAAATTGCCGCTTGCACCGCGGAAATTTCCCTCTGAGTTTGTTCGATGATAGTTTCCATCAGTTTTAATCTTGTAATATGTCCAAGTTCCAGTCTTATCTCTTCAACGCGGCAGCGTTCTTTTCCCAGGAACGCCGCTTCAAGAGCCAAAAGCCGTTTTTGTTCAGCAAGAACGCATTTTTCAACCGCGTTAGACGCAATCCTCCCAATCTGTTCAAGAAAAGTGCCGAGTTTTTCCCTCTCTAAAGCCAGAGCTAAAACCGCCTGCTGTCTTGAAAACCCTGATGCGGGATCGGGCAGTGGAGTAAAACTGTTTTGAAGCACTGCGGTTCTGTCAGAATGTTCAAAAGAAAAAGGCTGAGCCGAAGCTCCCGCCTCCCATCCTGCCTGCGCGCCGAAACGGTTTTGAAACCAGGGATTTGAAAACTCAATACTGATTCCGGCCGACCAGTTATAACGCGTTAGCGGATAACGCTGCCCGCTAAGCCCAAAGTTTCCTGTGAAACGCAGAGTTGGTATCCATGAATTGGAAATATATTTTAATTCCGCTTCTCTTTTTGTTATCGAAAAACGGGCTTCTGTCAGATTGGGATTTTGCTCTCTTGCAAGAGCGGCGGCGGCTGAGGCAGAAGGAATCGCACATGGTCTGTTTATGTCAATCTTTTCCGTTAAAACCGGAAGCGTTTCCAATCCAAGAAGTTCCGCGAACTGCTTTTCAATTTCGAAAAGATCAAGTTCAAGCGAATAAATGTCAAGTTTCGCATCGGCAAGACTGATATCCGCGGCGGAAAGATCGACAGGAAGCGCAAGGCCAAGCTGAATTTCTTCGTTTAAAATTCTACGCTGTTCTTCAAGAACGGTTAAAGCCGCCTTTTTAATTTCAAGAATTGTTCTTGATGATAAAATATTCCGGTACGCGGAAATTGCGGCGTCTGCAATTTCATTTGCGGTTCTGTCCAATTTTACAGAAGAGAGACCAATCTCCATACGTTCAATTTTTCTGGACATGGAAATTCTTCCGCCGTCCCAAATTAATTGATCAAGATTTATTCCGTAATTTTTCATGAATGAATCCGCTCCGGTCTGCTGCAGGCGGTCATTTTCCGAGACCGAAAAACTAATCCGCGGGAAATATTCCCGGATTCCCCATTTCCACGCTCCTTCAATAACATGCTGAGAAGCCCGCGCATGCCTGAGGTCGGCAGAAGCCGCAACCGCAAGTTCCGCCGCCTGCGCGAACGATAATGTTTCCGGAGTATTATTTGCAAATAACGCAGGCGCGATAAACAAGAAAAAGCAGTATAAAATTAAATTCTTGTTAAACATCACATTACTTCCTTTATATGGTTTTCCAGATTTAAGATTGAGCGTAACAGCGGCGTATCCCACGGAAGCATTGCTCTGGCGCGGCTAAGATCGTCAAGAGCGTTATTTACCCTGCCTGCTATCCAGTACAATCTTGCCCTGTCAAGAAGAACCATCGCGCTCTCCGCGGAATATTCCGCCGCCCTGTCCAGGAAAATCATCGCTTCGTCAAATTTTCCGGAATCAGAAGCAAGTTCCGCCGAAAGCCTTAAAGCGCGGATGTCCTGTGGATTGTCAGCTAACAAAGACTGCGCGGTTTCAACAGCTCCCGCATGATCGCCTTTTTCGCGGAGAATACGCGCAAGATAAAGCCCTGCTTCAAGTGAAGAAGGACGCAAAGAAACAGCTCTTCTGCAGGATTTTTCCGCTTTTTCAAAATCGCCGGAGAAATATTCCGCTTTTATCCGAATTATTAAAGACGGAAGAAATTTATTTTCTGTCCGAAGAATTTCCATCACGTCAGTAAAACGGCCTTCTGAATACGCCTGCGACGCAAGAGCGAAAAGGCGAAGCATTTCCGCGTCAGGCGTTTTTGAGCATGACGCTAAAAATATAATTACAAAACCGGTAATTATTATCTTTTTCATTACTGCCTCTGCCCTAACCGCGGCAAATATAAGAAAGCCGCTCGGCAAGACGGCCTCTTGCGGTTGACGCCTGTCCGTTAAAATAATCACGGAACGCGGGAACAGAAGTTAACGCCCTTAAAGCGCCGACAGCGTATACCGTGTAAGGATTATCAGGAAGACCGATTAACGGCAGAAGCGAATCAAGTATCTGAGGATTGCCGGAACTGATCGCTCTTGAAATCAGGGATTCAATTTCGTTTTTTGTCATTATCGAAAAACCGTCTTCAATTCCCAGTCCTGTGTGAGACGCTAATATCGACCGGCATTCAAGAGCAAACGGCCCCTGAGGAGAAGAGTTGATGCAATTTTCTGCAAACTCGGCGGCAATAACGCCTGAAAAAGCTCTAGCTCCCCTGTACCAGTACTCGGGAAATTGCGCATAACGGGCGCGGATTGATTTGTACACGGCGTTTGCGCGCCTGTTCTTTTCATACGCTGAGACATCTGCGCCCGCTTCTAAACCGGCTCCTGAAATAATTTTATTTTTTTCTAGCGCGCAGACAAGAATCATCCATCTGCCGAAACTGTCCGGTTCATCAAGCTCGTTAAAAAGAGGTTCAAGGCCCGCGGCGGCATCGTCCCACTTTCCGTTTAGAAACGCCATAATTGCATTTGCGGCGGCGGTTACCGTTTCTTCGCCGTTTATGCCAAGCACATTGGATAAGCCCTGTTCAAGGCCCTCCTTTTTAATCAGCCCAAGACCGTAAGCCCAGGACAGTTCTTTAAATGCCGCCGCTACCGCGCCTGCGTAATCTCCGGCATTCTCCCTGAGGCTTGACTCCGTTAAAGCAAGCCCTTGAATCCATGTTCCGGCTCTTTCCAGTTCCGCAAGCTCATCCAGCGTACGCAAGATCGAAGCAGTATCCGCAGTTTCCCCCGGAGAAGCAGGCAGCCAGACTGTCGGTTTTCCCCCCGGCATCGTCTGTTCTTTATCCATGTCTTTGTGGTTCTGAATACAGCAGAACAAGACCGGCAATAAAAGAACAGAAATTAATAAATAGAATTTAGTTTTCATAAGCAACTCCTAAAAAAGATTTGCCTATATATGGCGCAGACTACGCGTTTTGCATGACTGAAAATAAAAAAAAATTAAGATTTTTTTCGTGATTATCGTTTTGTACAAAAATTGTTAAAATTGACCAGAAACTGCCTTAGTTATATGCCTTTAGATTGACTTTTTACCGCTTTCAAATTATAATTTCATTATCATTCACAATAAAAAGAGCCGGCGTATGCCGGTAGAAAAAACTTTAAGGAGCTTTTATATGAAAAAGATTTTGGTAGTTTTATTAATCGGCGTATTGGTACTCGGGATTGTTGGCTGCGGGGGCGGCAAAAAAGAGGGCTCATCGGGCAAAAGCGGTTCCGCCGGATCATCAGCCGCCGGCGATGCTTCTTATGATAAGCTTATAGATGACTTCGATAAAGTTGTTAATCAATATCTAGACCTGATGGATGCGTATAAGGAAGGTGATGATTCTGCGTGGGATAAAGCTTTAGATTTACAGGAAGCAAATTTGAGTTTGAGCGACCAGCTGTACGAAGCCTATGAAGGAAATAAACTTTCCGAAGCGCAAAAATCCAGATATTTGAATTTGTTCGACCAATATTGATTTCAATTTAGTTTTTAAAAAGCGGGCGCGTAATGCGCCCATTTTTTTTGGCCAAGAGTGAATTTATGCGCTCAAGGCGCTTCGCCATGCCTGAACTGCGATCCCAAAAGCCACAGATACGTTAAGAGAAGCTTTTGTCCCGTAACACGGAATTGATACCCTGCCCAAAGAAGCGTCTGCCGCAGTCAGCGCCTGGGGGCTCACTCCCAGTTCTTCGGAACCTGTTATCAAAAGCCCGCGCTGAGGAAACTTGAATTCGGCCAGCGGGATGCCTCCTGTTTCCAGCGCGAAAACGGGTATTTTGCCTTCCAATATTGATGCCAGCTCTTTTCTTTCCCAGGGAATAATATCTATGCAGCCCATTGCCGTCCTTTCCGCCCGCGTATGGCGCGGATCCGCGCAAAAGGGAGAGAGAAAAATTTTTTCGACGCCGAAACTCTCCGCTGTGCGGAACATTGCGCCTATATTAAAAGGAGAGCGTATATCTTCCATGTAAACCTGCATGCCTTCTATAATCTGTCTTTTCTGCAAATCGAGTTTTCCGTCGCTGCAGGTAAAATCCCAATCAGATTGATCTTTACCTGTTTCCGCCAGCAAAATGTGTTTAACATTATTCAGTATCCTTCGAAAAAGCGCTGCCTCATCTGCTAGCGCGGTATCCCCTGTTTGTGAATATTTCCCGGTGCTGTGAGAGGAAACAACCGCGTTAAAAAAATTCGCAGCCTCTGTAAACATTTTTCGCGCTTCCCTCTGAAATTGATCGTCTTTTGAAAGCAGCTTTGCAGCGTCGGTAAAAAAAACAAGTTCAGCCTCGCTGTATATTTCAAACCCCTTCCCGCCTTCCTTAGCCGCGTTAGATTGACATAAACGGTTTTCTGCCATTGTAAAAATTTTTGCGAGTTTTCTTAGTTTTTGCGTGCGTGGGAGTTTTTCCAGTTTATACAGAGGTATCATGTAACAATTATATCAGGTTTACAAAAAAAAGCCGTCCCTGAGGACGGCAGAAGACCTGTTCCAATGTGCAATAGGACCGTCAAGGACGAATCCCTGGATACAGGCCGTCTTGTTAATATAAATTTGCCTGCTGCTTCCAATATACATTAACCTGAGAATGTGAAGAATATTTTTAAGGTATCATTGTGGTATCATTTTTTACTTTCTAGTGATACCTTCCATTTTTTATTTCAATTTTTCTGCAAGCAAATCGCGTTTGTTTTCTTTGTCCGATATGCCGAGTTTACGGTAAATGCCGGATAAGCATGTTTTAATTCTGCTTTCGGAGAGGAAGACCCTCTCCGCTATTTCTTTATTAATTAACCCTTGAGCCGCAAGCATCGCTACAGTAAGCTCCTTCTCTGTTAGAAGCTTCGATTCGCTTCTTTCCTGATGACCTTCCCTTTGATGTGTTCTTGCCAGGCGAAGGAAACTTAAAACGCGCATGCGGAACTCGTCTATATCATAGGGTTTTGTTATATAATCAATTCCGCCCGCAGTCAGTCCTTTTAAAATATCTTCGTGTTCCGCCTTTGCGGTTAAAAAAAGCGCATAGACAGGATTTACAGGCGTTTCATAAATTGTTTTTAATTCCGAAAGAAAATCAAGACCGCTTCCGTCCGGCAGCATAATGTCAAGAACCGCTACATCGGGACGGGTAAGTTTAATGCGCTCTCTCGCTTCGGTGATGTTTTTCGCGGAGAGGATCATGACGCCTTCCTTTTCCAGCATCCTGCGGTTTATATCGAGTATTTTTTGATTGTCTTCAACCAGCAGTATAATGCCCTTTTCATCCATGTTGCTCCTCCATTCCGCGCAATAATACAATCACACTTGCGCCTTCGCCTTTTTTGCTTTTTACAGTGATGTCTCCGTTGTGCCGCAGCGCAATATCTCTGCAAATTGACAGTCCGTAACCGCTTCCGCCTTTTTTACCGCTGATACCGCGTTCAAGAATATGCGGCAATAAATAAGAGTCGATGCCGTCGCCGTCATCGATGACTGTTATTTTTACTCCGGGGTTATCAGCTTCAACATTTAAGATAATATTTTCTCCGTTAGAATGAGCGATGGCGTTTTGCAGTATATTCCATACAAGCTGAGTCAGAGCGTCTGTATCACCTAATATTTCCGGTATTTTATCTTTAATAACGACTTTTAATTTTTCTCCCTTTTTTGACGCGACATGTTCTAAAAGCCGGCCAAGACGTGACGCTATAACACCCATGTTGACAGGTAAATACTTATGTACGCCTTTTTCTTCCGCTCCCGCTGTAGACGTCAGTATTTTTAGAGTACCGTCCGCCATTTCCGCAAGGCGTTTCGCTTCATCGCTTATGGTTGCAAGGTCGGAGAGAGTCTGCTCATTTGCTCCGGGAAGCCCTGCTGCCGTAGATTCCCTGATTTGCTCAACCGCGAATTGCGCATACGCGGACATTACCGTAAGAGGAGTGCGCATTTCGTGGCTCATTCCGGCGAACAGCTCGCTTTTCATTTTAGCGTATTCTTCCATCTGCTTCTGCGCAGATTCAAGTTCTTTCTGCCGTTTGTTGTACAGCTGCAAGTGCACTGTCATGGCAACTCCAAGCGCCACGCTGGTTACGACAAAACCGGTAATTATATCGATTAAATTATCAGATTCTGTTTTAAATTGATTTATATTCTCAGGATAAAAGTACGCGTAAACGCAGATAGAAATATAAATGGCAAACTCAAGAATCACCATAAAATACATCTTTTTCCCGTCAATCATAAAAATAGTAAAAAGTATCGCTAAAACAAAGAACGACGGCATGCCGCTGCGGTATCCGCCGGTATTAAAGAATAAAATCGGAAAGAAAATTATAAACACGGTTATAACCGTAATCATATAACAGAGCCGGTATTTCCCGCTTACTAGGGAGAACCATAAAAGAGCTATTGCGAGAATCATCGCAGTCATGCAAATTACAAAATTGATAAGTCCCGCGTTTATAAACAACCCTATTACACCGACAGTCAGGCTGACTAAAGATCCCGCAATTGCCAGTATATTAAACAAACGGGCCTGAAAATTCAAATGAGCGCCAAATAGTTTTTCCGCGATTTTAAGCATCCGTTTACATCTTACAACAGCTGTATATAATTAGATAGTAACTTTTAATAATCAATATTATATGCCAAAACCGCTGATAGTATATTATAATATAAATATATGCTAAATAGAAAAACCAAAATTGTATGCTCGCTGGGACCCGCTTCCTTTAGTGACGAAGTTGTGCGCGATTTAATCCTTTCCGGCATGAACGTCGCCCGTCTTAATTTTTCGCATGGGGATCACGAAACGCATAAAAAATCGATTGAGCGGGTCAGGAGAATATCAGACGAACTTGGAAAACATATCGCCGTTTTACTGGACACAAAAGGTCCCGAAATACGAACCGGCATGGTCGAAGGAAGCGGCCCTCAGGTGAATAAAGATATTACAATCAACAAGGACGATTATGTTGATGTAAGTACGGACGGCAGTTTTACCACAGCGGCTAATGGCGGCTCTCCTGCAAAAATTTCAATCTCGTGGAAAGAAGCGGCGTCAAAATTGAAGAGCGGACACCATATCCTTATCGCAGACGGTCTTCTTGATCTGGAAGTGCTCGGTGTTAAAGATGGCATTGTAAACTGCAGAGCGAAGAATACCGCGGCTATCGGCAGCAAGAAGAACGTAAATCTCACCGGCGTCCACGCGGGGCTTCCAATCATGAGCGAGCAGGATAAAAAAGATATTGCTTTCGGAGCGGAAATGAGCGTTGATTTTATCGCCGCCAGTTTTGTCAGCTTCGCGTATGAAATCACAGAAATTAAAGAATACCTTAAAAATTTCGATTCAACGATTAGAGTAATCGCAAAAATTGAAAACGGCGACGGTGTTGAAAACATTAGAGAAATTGCTCAGGTTGCCGACGGAGTTATGGTAGCGCGCGGCGATCTTGGCGTGCAGCTTCCTACAGAACAAGTCCCGCTTATTCAAAAACAAATTATCAGCGTTTGCAGAAAATTCGGAAAACCTGTCATAACCGCAACCCAAATGCTCGATTCAATGATTACAAACCCGCGCCCGACCCGCGCAGAATCTAACGACGTAGCCAACGCGATTTTTGACGGAACAGACGCCGTTATGCTTTCAGGAGAAACCGCAAACGGCGCGTATCCAATAGAAGCCGTAAAAATCATGGACAAGATCGCGCGTACTGTTGAACAGTCCTATGAATTCCGCGAGTGCATGGAAAAACTTCGCCATGAATGTCTAATTGACGACCACAGTCCCCGCGACAATCTGGGAATAACCATGGCGCGCGCAGGCGTAGAAATTTCCGCCTCGGTGAACGCCAAAGTGATTGTGACTTCATCTCTCAGAGGAAGAACAGCGCGATTCCTCGCCGCTTTCAGACCTGATCAGCCCATTCTCGCCGTCACGCCGACAGAAAGAGTAATGCGCGTAATGCAGCTGTACTGGGGAGTAACCCCTTGTCACGCTCCCGTTGCCGAAGAAACAGAATGTATGATTAACAACTCAATGCGAATCACGCTGGAATCAAAGATGGCAAAAGAAACAGACAAAGTTGTTTTAGTCGCAGGGCTTCCAATACACAGCGAGAATCCGGTTAACACAGTGCGCGTGATTGTGCTTTGATGATAAGTGTATGCTTAAAGGTGCCACGCTATATGTGGCGGTGTTAGGCGCAATGTGACACCAGACGTTTTCTGTGCCTGACACTCTGCGTTGCCTACCTTATTAAACTGCCTGAAAAACGGCAAGTTCAGCGCAGGCAGCGCAATATAATTATTTATCATTTTCGGCGATAAGCGAGTCCATCCTAAGCCATAGCACACGGTACATCTCCCAGTACTAGAGCAAACATAACATTTGCTCGTTGATCCAGTAGCTATACCTGTACCTTTACAATATCTACAAAATCCACTACCACTACAGCCAACACACGTAAACCTGTTACTACCGCCACCACTACCACTTCCGCTACCGCTTCCACTTCCGCTACCGCTTCCACTTCCACTTCCGCTTCCGCCGCCTGTTGAACCATCATCACAGCTAACAACAATTAATCCGAATAACATCGTGATTGCCATCAATAACGGCATAAATTTCCTGTTTGTTTTCATATAAAAACTCCTTTGCGGTCTATACCGCTGTTTAATTAATTTTCCTTAAATTTTCTCTTAAGAAAAAAGAAAATATTCAAGAAATTGCCTAAAGAAAGATTATAATCTTATATTAGGCAATGTGTCAAGCCATAAAAGTAAATTATAATTGCCCTACAAGCAATAATGACAAGTATAAAGGAAATTTTAGCTCAGAATTTAAAGGAAAACAGGCGGCGTCTTGGCATTACGCAACCTGAATTAGCAGAAAAAGCGGGTATGTCAACTCAATATTTGGCAATGATTGAAATAGCCCGTAAATTCCCAACTGCTGATATTCTTGAGCGATTGTCTTTAGCTTTAGGCATAAACCCGCACGAGTTATTTTCCGTTGCTGTTTCACCTGAAAGAGCCATGAAGCAATTACAACAGGATATTTTAGAAAATATAAACAAAAAACTGGATATATTTGATCAAACAGTTGAGTGCGCATTGGATAAAGCAATAGAAAAACGAAGTAATTTGCAACATTAAATGTAAAAATTAAATAAATCTCACCTAACTCCCTGTTACCAACTTTTGCTCACCAATTTTAAACTAAGGCAATCTCTATAAAAGTTCTTAGAGATTGCCTTAAATTAATTCAATCCTTATTTTACTCTTTAACCGCTCTTATGTATAAAGCTGTCAAAATCGGCAATAACGCGATTTGTAAAATTATCGCTGCCAAGCCGGGCATCCAGGTCATTTGAGCATATTCTAAAACTGGAACATTCAAGCGGCTTGTTAATGCAAGCAGCAATAAGAAAATAACTCTTCCTGCAATTAATGCAACCGCTATGGCGCCGAATGAAGTAATTCTCTTTTTTAACAATCCTGTTAAAAAACCATAAATTGCCAGTTCAGGTATCATAAGCGGCAGCATCATGGGAACAGGCATACCGGAAATTAAAAAAGAAACAACGGGTAATGCCGCTCCTATTATCAATCCGGAAAACGCTCCGTAAGTTAATCCCGCGAATAAAATCATCCAGTGCATTGGCTGTGCGATAAGATAATTTAATCCCAGCCTGTGCGTAATTGTGGGAAGTACCAAAGCAAAAGTAAGGAACAAACATTGTCCCAATACCGCTTTAGTTGTTTTCCATGATAATTGCGTATAAACAACATCATTAACTAAACCTGTAGTGACCATAAAAACTCCTCCGGAGAGGAACCTTCGCGCTCGGCAGAGGTTCCAAAAAATAATACCCGAACACAAGTTCGAATTTGATTTGCGTCCTTCTGAAACGCAAAATACCTTCATGGTACTATTTATTGGAAAAATTGAGAGACAAGCAAAGACTTGAGAAGCTATACCTTCATGGTATATGTTATTTTGATTATTTCATAAAACCGGAATGTGTGTCAACGACTTCGTCGTTGGCTCTTTTAAGGAATCGATTTATTGCCTGCTTACGCAGGCGGACGGGTCAACTTGCCTTTTCTTTAATTTTCGCAGGAATTTCGCTGATATAAGACTGCAGAGGCTTATCGGCAACACCCAAAACAGTAACATTGCATTTATCAATCGGCAGTAAAATTTTATGCGCCGAACTTGACGAAACAGCAGCAGCCATAGCGGGGCTTATTTCCCCATGCATGGCGTTAGCAAAAATTATCCCGGTAACCCCGATAATAAAATCCGCTTTAGCGCAGTTAAAAACTACGGCATTCTCACCGGTTGCTCCGTTGTTCGCTCCTGCTTTAAGCATTGCCGAAGTCGCAATAGAGTTAGTTCCAACCGCTGTAATTTCGGCATTGGCAATTTCACTCTTAATATGTTCAATAATGGATTTTCCAATTCCGCCACCCATACCGTCAATAACTAGAATGTTCAATCAATTACTCCTTCAGTATACATTAACACACATTGCCGCTGAAAAAATATGTCCCATAAAAATAAATTATTTTACAGCTTCAAACCCTTGTTTCAAATCCGCAAGAATATCGTCAATATGTTCAGTTCCGACAGAAAGACGAATTGTATTTGGTTTAATGCCTCCTTCAAGCAGTTCTTGTTCACTCATTTGCGAGTGTGTGGTACTGGCAGGGTGAATGACAAGTGATTTTACGTCCGCAACATTTGCAAGAAGCGAAAAAAGTTTTAATTCTTCAGTGAATTTTTTTGCTTTTGTCATATCGCCTTTTATCTCGAATGTAAAGATTGAACCCGCGTCATTCGGGAAATATCGTTTGTAAAGTTTGTTGTCGCGGTGTTCCGGCAAGACAGGATGATTTACTTTCTCCACTTGCGGATGATTTTTAAGAAAATCAATTACCTTTAGCGCGTTGAATACATGTCGTTCCACGCGAAGCGATAAAGTTTCAATTCCCTGCAAGAGTAGAAAAGCGTTGAAAGGCGATAAAGCGGAACCAGTGTCACGTAACAGCGTTACGCGCGCTTTTATTATATAGGCAAGATTTCCTACAACATCTGTAAAAACTGCGCCGTGATAACTTCCGTTTGGTTTTGATAACCCCGGAAATTTATCATTTTGAGCCCAATTAAATTTTCCGCCGTCTACAATCACGCCTCCTATTGTCGTACCGTGCCCTCCGATAAATTTAGTCGCTGAATGAATGACAATATCGGCTCCGTATTCAATGGGTCTTAAAAGGTAAGGAGTAGCAAACGTATTATCAACGATAAGCGGAATACCGTTCTTATGAGCGATTGCGGCGACTGCTTCAATATCTATTATGGAAGAATTCGGATTGCCAAGCGTTTCAAAGAATAACGCTTTTGTGTTGGGTTTTATCGCTTTCTCAAAATTGACAGGGTCGCTTCCGTCAATAAATGAGGTTTCAATTCCCATATCTTTGAAAGTGTTCGCGAAAAGATTGTAAGTGCCGCCGTAAATCTGATTGTCAGATACGATATGATCGCCTGTTTTGACAATGTTTTGAATCGCGTAAGTTGTCGCCGCGGCTCCCGATGAAAGCGCGAGAGCGGCTACGCCTTTTTCAAGAGCGGCGATTCGCTTCTCGAATACATCCCAAGTCGGATTCATAATTCTTGTGTAAATGTTTCCAGCCTCGGTAAGAGCAAAACGGTCTGCCGCCGATTTGGAACTTGGAAATACATAGGAAGTAGTCTGGTAAATAGGCACTGCCCTCGCGTCCGTAGCAGGATCGGGATTTTCCTGTCCTGCGTGAACCTGGATTGTTTCAAATTTGAAATTTGACATAATTTTCTCCTAATATACTTAGTATACATATTATTATTGTATGTAATTATAAATTTACACAGATAAACAAGTAATGTCAATAGGCGGTAAAATTATTTTTTACAGTTGTATCTTTTAATATTTTTTTGTAAATTTTAAAAAACCTGCTGCATAGTATGTTATTATGTCAATTATACTGATTTGCAGGTAAAATTCTGCTTTTTCGGCAAGGCGTTAAAATTATGGAAATTACCTCTGATAGAACATCAAGACTTCCTGTAAAGAAAACATTTCTTTTGTTTTCCGGCATCTTTTTTCTTGTTATTTCTCTGACAGCCATTACGGTATTTACATTTTCCACGCGTCAAACCAACAGTTCGTATATTGAACAACAGCTCATCTTTGCTTCGGAAACAATACGGCTTCGTTTAGCAACAGCTGTAAACAGTGAATTGTCGCTGGTGCTTAACTTGGCGGATTCTCCTTTTATCCGGGATTATTTTAAAGACCCTTCCGATCAAAGTTTGGAACTATTGGCAGGAAAAACATTTGATTTATACGAGCGGCATTTTAAACATGGAGTAATTTTCTGGATTAATGATATTGACAAGATTTTTTATTCCACAGGCAATGAACCGCACGTTGTAAATCCTGATGATCCTGAATCTTACTGGTATAACTTAACTCTTTACAATACGGAACAATATAACTTTAATATTAATTATAATCCCAATGTGCGGCAGATCTACCTTTGGGTTAACGCTCCTGTATTTGATGAAGAAAACAAAACCCCTCTGGGTATGCTTGGAACAGCCATTGACATAACAAATTTTTCAAATTTCATTGCCAACGCCTACAGGGAGTTTGAAATTAATATTAACGCTCATACATTTAATAAATTCTACGAGATTACATCAGCAGAGAATCTTGAGCTTGTAATTAACAAAGTACACCTTGAAAAATATTTCACAGATGATAGCGAACAGATAATAGAAACAGCCGCTATGCTCTCTGATGGTGAAAATATTATTTTTACCAGAAACGAAAAAATGTATCTTGTAAGTTCTATCCCGGAGATGGAGTGGTACGCGGTTATCAGTTTTCCGCAGTACGGTATATTCGCGCTTAATCAATCCATGAATTTAATATTTTTTAGTATGCTTCTTTTAATTCTTTTTATTTTAATTGTGTTAAATATATTCGTTGCCAGATCGGAAAACGCCATTGTGAAACAAAATATGCAATTGATTGACGCGAATATAAAGACAGAAGCCGCGAACCAGTCCAAAAGTAATTTCCTTGCGACAATGTCCCATGAAATTCGCACGCCGTTAAACGCAATCCTGGGGATCACTCAAATTGAAATGCAGAAAGAAAACCTGCCCGACAGACATATGTCAGCCTATGAAAAAATACATAGTTCCGGCATTAACCTTCTTGGGATAATCAATGATATTCTGGATTTAACAAAAATAGAAACCGGAAAAATGGAGTTGAATCCGTTTGAATATGATGTGCCCAGTTTAATTAACGACGCGATTCAGCTTAACATTGTGCGAATAGGATCAAAACCTATCGAATTTAAATTAAGCGTTGATGAAAATCTGCCGACAAAGCTTTACGGCGATGAAATAAGAATAAAACAAATTCTTAATAATCTTCTCTCTAACGCGATTAAGTACACAGAAAAAGGACAGGTTCACCTCTCTGTAAAACACATAATAAATAACGAAAATATTATGCTTATTTTCTCCGTAAGCGATACAGGACAGGGGATGAAAGAAGAAGACAGACAAAAAATATTCGGTGAATACGCGCGTTTCAATATGGCGGCAAACCGGTCAGTAGAAGGAACAGGGCTTGGATTAAATATAATAAAAAAAATTGTAGAAGTAATGGAAGGAGAAATCAACGTAAAAAGCGAATATGGAAAAGGCAGTATATTCACCGTTACGATAAAGCAGCAAGCAGCTGATAACTCGCCAATCGGAGAAGAACTGGCGCAGCGGTTAAGCAATTTTACATTTACAAATAAAAAACAAAATATGCAGGAAATTACAAAAGAATTGATGCCTTACGGCAGCGTATTGGTTGTTGACGATGTAGAGATAAACCTTTATGTAGCCTGCGAAATACTTTTATCATATAAGCTTGAAGTAGAAATGACAGACTCAGGCATTGCAGCGATTGAAAAAATAAAAAACGGAAAAAAGTATGATGTAATATTCATGGATCACATGATGCCGAAAATGGACGGTATAGAAACTACCAAAAAACTACGGGAACTTGGTTACAAAGGATTTATTGTTGCTCTGACGGCAAATGCCTTGGTAGGAAATGACAAGATGTTCAAGAATAACGGTTTTGACGATTTTATACCTAAACCAATCGATATAGGTCAAATAAATACAATATTAAATAAATTCGTCAGGGACACGCATCCGGAAGAAGCAAAAAAATATAAACCTGAAACAGTTACAAATAATGAAAATACTCTATAACTCCATAAAAAAAGTGATAATTAAAAAAAGCGATTAATTTTCATTACCAAGGATATTTATCCAGTCTCTACGTCCATACATAAAACGTAAAATTATTATTTCTTTTTCTTCAACTGCATAAAATAACATATAATTATTTACCATCGTAAATCTAAATCCCTTGGAAGCCAAATATTTATCATAAACTGCAGGGTATATAAAAGGATTTTCTTTTATTTTCTTATACTTCTTTTTTACTTCTTCTTTTAATTTTTTTGCAGCAACCGAATTTTTTAATTCATGTTTAATATAGTTTATACAAGATTCTAATTCAGCATGATAAAATTTTGAGTATGTTAATCTGTACATTGAAATCCTACATTAATTCCATTTCTTTTTCCATTTCTTCTTCAGTTAAAAAATTACCTTTTTTTACATCGTCATATGCTTCTTCTAATAAATTACGCAGTTTTTGCATTCCGGTAATTTCTTCGTATGTTTCAATACTCATTACGGCAAGATCACCCGCACCGTTTTTTGTAATAAATACAGGCTCGCGGTATTTATGACAAAAATCGGATATATCGGAATACGAATTTCTTAAATCGGCGCTTTTTCTTATTACTGGCATAATCTCCTCCAAAACTTAATATCTATATATTATCATTATTTTGATATTAAGTCAAGGATAGAGAATTTACAGTATAATTCAGCTTTTCCCAAACTTGGTAAAAATAATTAAATTTTTTCAAAAACCGCTTGACAAAACAGTTAGGATAGACTAACCATATATTAGTTAGCCTTGACTAACTAATATATCAGCTTATAACGAAATATGGAGGTTCTATGAAAAAGGTTTTTGTCGTTTTATTATCCCTGTTTATGACCGTAAGTTTCACGGCATTTGGGGACGAAGAATCCAGTCTTTCTGCAGGTCTGGAGTTCGGGATCGCGGACGTAAGTAATGATGAAAAAATGCCGTATCTAATGCTTATGATTATCTATGAGCAGTCATTCTTTAACGAAGCTTTGGACGTTTATGCCGAACTGAACTATACTTTTGGTTTTGCCGAGGAGTTGGAACAATCGCTGTATCTGGATCTTATAATTGGATACAATCTTAGTTTGGGAGAATCATCTACACTGTCTTTTATTTTACAAAATAAATTTGATGAAATCACATTACCTGACGGCAACTTTGAAGGTATTTTTACTCCTGCGGTTGGATTTAATCAGGAGTTAAATTTTGGTGATATATTCGCCGCAGCTGGTCTGCCTGTTTATTACTTTAACAATGAAGACAGCGATATCGAACTTGGACTTAATTTTACTCTAGGCTGGGAAAGCAGTTTCGGTCTTGAATTGGAATTTACAATATTAACAATGATCAGCGGCGCTTATAGATATGACAGCCTTGAAGCTATAGCCAGATTTGAAACAGATCCAATATACATCGAAGTTATAGCGGAATTCCCGTCAGAAATTGATTATGAAATTACAATCACTCCCCTAATCGAATATGCTATAGGAAATTTTTCCTTGTATGCGAAATGTAAATTTGCAGGCTTAGGAGCGGATAAAATTAGTTTTTCCCCCGCATTGGGAATAAAATATAGTTTTTAATTACTCTGGAAAGGAACTGGTGTTTTCACCAGTCTTGTAAAGATTTGTTTTCGATTATCAACATAAAAAAGTATTAAAATCATCAAAATGAACTTAAAAATCAATGATTTTTCATCATTAACATGATAAGAATACCCCGATTTAACAACTTCTTAACAACTTTTTAATATTGTATAATAGCTAAAATATAATATAAGACTAATTTCAAATGAAATTTATTTCATTTGAAATTTATTATATAGTCGTGGAGGAAGCCATTGATCACAATCATGGTTGTTGAAGACGATCTTAAACTCAACAAAATAGTTTGTTCCAGCCTTGATGCGCACGGCTACCGTTCTGTAGGCTGTATCAATGCCAGCGAAGCCTTTGACAGAATGATTGATATAAAAATTGATCTTATCATATCAGATATAATGATGCCCGAAATTGATGGTTTCAAACTGGCTTCTCTTGTAAGAGAACAAAATAAAGACATTCCAATACTATTTATGTCCGCAAGAGATGATATTTCCGCAAAGCAAAAAGGGTTTAATATCGGTATTGATGATTTCATTGTAAAGCCATTTGATATGGAAGAATTAATTCTTCGCATTGGCGCTTTACTTCGCCGCTCAAATATAAAAAATGAAAAGAAGCTTACCGTAGGCAGCCTTA